>Ga0209515_10000542_pt1 | contig 67102 bp, 60 predicted proteins | sample Subgroupgradi54m_FD_187454 | JGI IMG/M metagenome (GOLD analysis project Ga0209515, IMG submission 187454) | Subsurface groundwater microbial communities from S. Glens Falls, New York, USA - GMW60B uncontaminated upgradient, 5.4 m (SPAdes)... ...
CTCACCGTCCGTCACCTTTGCCCCAACGGGAAGCGGACTCGTGGTCGCAGGCACCTTCTAGTCTTTTCCTCACAGGAGTTGCTGATTCACAGCTGCTCCTTTTTTTTATGCAAAAATGTTACATAAGGGTGTTTCTTTGGTACATTGAAGGTGATGAAATTCGTTTTTCTTTTTTTGTCTCTCTGGATTCTTCCGTTTACGGCTCATGCGGCAACAACGTATGATGCTTTGCTGTTGTCTGTTTCCTCCTCCCCGACGCTTTCTCCGGGCGAATCCTCGCAGGTGATGGTCACTCTAAAAAATACGGGCAGTCTTTTATGGTCTCGTGAGGGGAAAAATTTTGTCTCTCTCTATCATTGGGATCCACAAAAAAAAGTTGAAGTGGCGAGCGCGCTTACCAACGAACAATGGGAGACAGATCGCAGGGTCTCTCGACCGGACACAGTCGTTCGTCCGGGAGAATCTATCACGCTCACCTTCACGATTCGCGCCCCTCTAATCCCAGGCACCTATCGAGAAGAATTTATTTTAGCCGCAGAAAATGCGGCGTGGATAAAAAACAGCCGCTTTACTCTGGAGGTGCAGGTGAAGGATGGTGTAGCGTCTCAGGCTTCACCATCATCCACGCTTCCTACATCCTACTTCCTACATCCTACTTCCTCTCCCGATTGGTCCGGTGAGCTCGTCGATCAAGGCGGCAGTGAGTGGCAAATTGATGTGGAGGAGCATGTGCTCGTAACGTTGGCTTTTAAAAATACCGGCAGCAAAATTTGGATGCGCGACGGGACAAATTTGGTTTCCTTGTATGCGACGGACGGTTTAACAGCCCGCAAGAGTTTATTCAAAGATTTTCATTGGTTGAGTGCCACACGAGCGGTCAAATTAAAAGAAGCGGGAGTGAAGCCTGGCGAGGTCGGTCACTTTTTATTGGAATTACGCGCGCCGCGAGCCCCCGGGGCTTATCAAGAAACATTTTCTTTGGCGGCTGAAGGCACTGCACCAACTTGGATTAAAGGAGCGAGCGTGACCTTGCCGATTCGCGTGCCTTTAACTTCAGAATTTATCGCGACCGCCCCTCCGGGTCAGGACATGACCAGTCCTCCCGCCTCTCCGCAACCGCCAGGCATGCCGCCTGAGGCGAGCCTCGCCCGTGAAGCGGGCGGGCCGCCTGAGGCGAGCCTCGCCCGTGAAGCGGGCGGGCCGCCGGGAACGTATGCGACGTCTCTTCTGTTGCGTTCGGTGCGTGATGTGGCGCTTGTCGGCGGGACGCGTCAAACGATCACCCTTGGTTTTAAGAATACGGGAACCGGCGCGTGGAATTCTCGAGCTGTGCGTGTAGCGAGCGTATCTTCGGCTTCCGCCGGATCAAGCGCCTCGGTGCGCGACGAGTCCTGGGCAAATCCGGAAGAAGTGACACGCGTGAGCGGTCCGACCAAACCGGGCGAGATAGGATTTGTGACTTTTCAAATTAAAGCTCCGGCGCGACACGGAACGTACACCGCCCGTTTTCAGTTGTATGTTGATGATGCGCTGGCAGAAGGTGGAACGTTTGATCTTCCCTTGACCGTCACGGCTGATGGCGCGAATGTCACTGATTCCGGCACGGTCACCCCAACCCCCGGGTTGTTGGTCGTGCCGTTAGGAGGTGACGTTTCTTCTTTGCCGAATGAGCCCTTAATTCGCGTGGGACTCTTTAAAACCACGAATGATCAAATGATCGTGCGGGCCAAATATGCTCCGGCCTCGGTCATGCAAAATGGCGCGGCATTGTGTCATCTGTCTCTCGGTCAACTTGTGACCGTGAAATTTGATCGGGCCAATCGCGTGTATAAAATCGTCGGCGACGGTTCGTGCGTCGGTCAATCTACGGATCCGTATGTGGTGAGAGCTGATGATGGAATATCGCCGCTCGAGATCGCAGATTTCAATCGGCCCATCGCTTGGCTTGCCGGTTCCAATGACAATACCTTTCGCAGTACGCTCGAACTTCGTTACTCGCCCTCCACAAATAACCTTTGGGTGATCAATGAGTTACCGCTGGAGATGTATTTGCGCGGCATTGCCGAGACGTCGGATCAAAGTCCGTATGAATATCAAAAAGCGCTTTTGACGGCGGCGCGAACGTACGCCATGTATCATCTTACGCGTACCAGAAAACACGCGACGGAATTTTTTACCGTGGATGCACAACTTGATCAGGTGTATCGCGGCTATGGCGCCGAGGCGCGCGGCCCAAGCATCACATCGGCGGTGGATATGACGCGTAGCCAGATCGTGACGTATCAAGAGAAGCTCGCCATTACCCCATATTATTCACGTTCCGATGGTCGTACACGCGCCTGGACCGAAGTCTGGGGTGGCGGACCTTTTCCGTGGCTTGTGTCTGTGCCTGTGCCTTGGGATCAAGGTCGTACCTTGTGGGGTCATGGGGTAGGCATGTCAGCCACTGGCGCGCTCGGCATGGCTCGTGATGGAAAAAAATATGATGAAATTTTGAAATATTTTTATCAGGGAACGGATTTGCGGAGGGCGTATAAATAAGAGGTCACTTATACACAGAAAGGGGATTGACAACCGATTTATTTCCGTTAGCATGGAGGTATATGAATGTTGTGGAACAGAAAATCGATCAGTTGAGTCAACAGTTTCAGGTTTTAGGTCAAAAATTTGACCAAAAGTTTGAGCAACTCGATCAAAAATTTGAAAAACTGGACGGGCGAGTTGGAAATTTGGAACAAACCGTAGATAAAATTGTAATGACCACCTTGGATTTACAGGTTGACATGAAGGATGTTAAAAGTAGAATGCATATTTTGGAGGATCAAATAGGCCCATTATACAATCGGATTGATCAATTTTTAGTCATCTTGAACAACCACGATGCAGAAATCGCTGCGGTACGATAATCTGATATGCGAATGAATGAGCGTTTGACTGTTTTAGAAGCCAAAAGATAAAAAATTTTAAGAAATCACCTTATCAACCAATCCGTATTCGAGTGCGGCTTTGGCGTCCATGAAATTATCACGATCAGTATCAACCTCGACTTTCTTCATGGGTTGACCGGTGTGTTTGGCTAAAATTTTGTTGAGTTGGTCGCGCGTTTTTAAGATGCGCTCGGCGTGAATTTTAATGTCTGATGCCTGGCCCTGTGTACCGCCCAAAACTTGATGGATCATGATTTCCGAGTTTGGGAGGGCAAAACGCTTACCTTTGGCGCCACCGGCCAAGAGTACCGCCCCCATGGAAGCAGCCATGCCGATGCAGATGGTCGAAACATCCGGCTTCACATATTGCATCGCATCATAAATGGCCATACCAGAGGTGACGGAACCGCCGGGAGAGTTGATGTAGAGCTTAATGTCTTTGGTTTTATCTTGGCTTTCCAGAAACAAGAGCTGCGCCACGATCACATTTGCCACCTCATCATCAATCGGGGAACCAAGCATGATGATGCGGTCTTTGAGCAGGCGCGAATAAATATCATACGCCCGTTCACCCATATTTGTTTTTTCGATCACCGTTGGAATAAGCCAATCGCTTACAGTTGTGTCGGAGATTGCGTAGGGGTTTTTCATAGAAGGAAATACTATCAAATTTCCTTTTAGCAGTCAAATCTAGAGAGTGCTAACTTAAAATAAGCGTTTTGTGATCGTTTTCCCGACTGAATTTCACTTGTTACTGTCTTCAGCTATAGCGGCAGATAGTAACATCGCGAGGATGATCAAATTATTTAACTCACGATCACCTTCCCACTTTCGATTTTTAATTTTCCCTTCACCGTAAATCCTGCGGCTTTTTTGTGGCCGCCGCCGCCGAATAATTTTGCGATTTTTGACACGTCTCTGGAGATGCTGCGAATCGAGCCGCGTACGTGTTGGTCAGGCAACTCTTTTAATACCAGAATGGTGTCGACGCCCTCGCACACGGCGTTTAAAAAATTTGAGACACCTTCAATCGCCTCATCACTCTGTGGAATGAATTTGAGATCTTCTTGCAGAAAGTATGTATAGGCTAGATGAAATGTTGGATGATAGGTAAGCCGTGATAGAGCTAAACCCCACAAGCGCAGAGCGGGCACGGATTTATTTTTGATGAGATGTCGCAGGATATCGCTTTGGCGTGCGCCACAAGCCACGAGCGCACTCGCCGCCTCCATGCCTTTTACGGTCGTTCCGGAATTGGAAAAGTAGGAGGTATCAAACAAGATGCCGCTTAACAGAGCTGTCGCCATAGGCTCATCAATCACCACGCGATGATGCGCAAAAAATTGATACAGCACCTCGGCCGTGGAACAGGCCTCGGTAAACACGAGATTGATGTGACCGAAACGCTCGTTGGCCATGTGATGATCAAACACGATCAGGGTATGATCGGCAGGAAGTTTGTGACGATGATCGGTAAGTCCTGCTCGGACCAGGGTTCCGGCGTCAAATGTCATCACCAGATCATGTGGCTCGTCAAAGACTTGTACGTCATGGGTAAAACGATGGATGTTATCCAAATAAAACAGGGTGTGGGGAATTGTTTCCCCGCAATAGGCCGTAACGTTTTTGCCTTCGCGTATCAGCCAATTCAACATGGCAGAAGAAGAACCGATACTGTCACCATCCGGCGCCGCGTCCGCCATTACAAGAATGCGCTCCGCTTGATGGATCGCATGCATGGCTTGCTCGAACAGAATCGTTTGGGTGCTCATGGAACCCGATACTCTATAGAGATTTGTGAATAGGGTCAAGGATGCATCTGACCTCCCTCTTAGCATAAGAGGGAATGAGGGAGTTAAAATTTAATCAGGCATTACCCTTCATAACCCTTTTGTTTTTTAACGCCTCCTCACCTCCTCTTATGTTAAGAGGAGGAATCAGAAGGGGTCTCAAAAATTTCCCCTCGATCTTCCAGTGTTTGAATCAAATGTTCTATCTCTGCGGCTTCGGCTGTTCTTTCATCAAAAACATAGTGCAAACGCGGAATGCGGCGCAAGCGGAGTTTTTCTGCCAAGCGCTCTTTGATGTCCCCGGTGTACTCTTTGAGAATTTGTCGTACTTCTTTTTCCGCAGATTCGGGAAAAACCGACAGAATGATTTTTGCGTGGACCGTGTTGGCCGTGACTTTGGCTCCCAGCACAGTCACCAAAACTCCGGGTGGAAATTCCACCACTTCGGCCAAGACCTGCGCAAGCGCGTCTTTAATATGTTCGAACCCGGCTTCGACTCGGAGGGACATAGTTAGGATGTAGGATGTAGGATGTAGGCTAGTAGGTCAAGGCTGTGGTAGAATTGCCTATCAACTTTTTGTATGTATTTGAAGCGCATGGAATTGCAGGGGTTTAAGACGTTTGCTCAAAAAACGGTTTTGGAATTTGTGTTGGATAAGGCCGGGCGGCGTGGGGTGACGGCTATTGTCGGGCCAAACGGTTCCGGTAAATCGAACATCGCTGATGGGATTCGTTGGGTGATGGGGGAGCAGAGCCTAAAACTTTTGCGCGGGAAAAAATCAGAAGATGTTATTTTTTCCGGTTCTGATCACCGCGCTCGTTCTGGTTTTTCGGAGGTTACGCTCACAATCGAAAACGACGACCATCCGGATGTGGCTTTTTCGGAAATTGCGATCACCCGTCGGTTGTATCGCGATGGCCAGTCAAATTACGAAATCAACCGTCAGACCGTTCGTTTGCAGGACGTGGTCATGTTGCTCGCGCAATGCGGAATTGGTCAGCGGACGTACAGCGTGATCGCGCAGGGGATGGTGGATCAAATTTTGGTTGCAAGCCCGCTTGAACGCAAAGAATTTTTTGACGAAGCGTTCGGACTCAAACCGTTTCAACTCAAACGCCAATCCGCACTCAATAAAATTGACGGGGCGCGTGAAAATTTACGGCAAACCGAAGCCTTGTTGCAAGAAATCGAACCGCGTCTCAACAGTCTCTCGCGGCAGATGAAACGTTTGGAGCAGCGTGATCAAGTGGAGACCGAACTCAAGTCACTCGAACAGCTTTTTTATGGTCATGGGTGGCGGGAAATTTCCGACGGGTTGAATACAACCACAGAAAAATTAAAAAAGGCCAGAGCAGCGCAGACCGAACACGCGGGAGTGGCGCATAAACTGGAAACAGAACTCGCTAAACTCGAACAGGCTACACCTGCTTCGCAAGGGTTTCGTGAACTCCAAAAATCTCTTGAGGTCTTGATGAAGGAGCGTGGGACGTTGCGTGAGCGTGAACTAAAATTGGAGGCAAAACATGAGGTGGCGGCGGCGCGAGCTGAACAGGCCTGGTCACCGCTTCCTTTATCCAAAATCATCGAATCTGTCGAGGCGGTGCGAGAGAAGCATGAGGCGCTTGATGATCTGCTCAAACAAAAACAGGTTGATTTGGCGGCTGTCCGTCGATTGGTGGGGGAGTTGCGCGAGACGAGTCGCGAATTGATCCAACGCCTGCAGCGTCCGGCGCCGGAAGTCGAGGCGACGGTGCAGCGCGATCCTGCGTTGGATAAAGAATTGAAAGAAGTGGCAGATGCCCTGATGAAGGTCAATCAACAGGTGGCTGAAGTCGAGGAAAAGTTGGAATCGTGGAACCACGAGGAGCAAAAAGAACGCAAACGCATTTTTGATTTGCAACATCAACTCAATCAAGCGCGGCAAGAGATGCAAACGGTCGAACAGCGTGCGTCCGAAGCTGCGGTTGAGCTCGCGCGTTTTGAAACCCGACGCGACGGATTTTTCATTGACCTACGTCAACACGCGCCACAGTTGGAAAAGGAATTGGATGTATTTTCCGTAGGGGCACGGCATGCCGTGCCCCTACCGGCAGACGCGCCCGCGCGTCTCCAAAAACTTCGTTCCCAACTGGAATGGATCGGCAGCATTGATCCGGAAACCGTTAAAGAATATGAGGAGACCAAAACGCGTCATGAATTTTTACGAACACAAACCGATGATCTGCGGCAGAGTATTCAGGGCCTCGAGATCGTGATCACGGAATTGGACACGACCATTGGCGAACGCAGCGAAAAAGCGTTTCGTGAGCTGGATCGCGAGTTCGGAATTTATTTCAAAAAACTTTTCAATGGCGGCGAAGCAAAATTGATCGAGGTGATGCCGGAACCGGAAGTCGACCCGCCTGATGGCGAGGCAGGTGAAGCGGGGAATCCGGTCGAGGATGTAGGGGCGCATGGCAATGCGCCCGCATTTGCCGGAATCGAGATTCAGGCCACGGCTCCGGGTAAACGGTTCAAAGCTATCGCTCTTTTATCCGGCGGAGAACGCGCACTAACTTCCATCGCTCTCATTTGCGCCATTATGGCCACCAATCCATCGCCGTTTGTTGTCCTCGACGAGGTGGACGCGGCGCTCGATGAATCCAACTCGCGTAAGTTTGCCGAAATTATCGATTCATTGGCAGACAAAACGCAGTTCATCGTGGTCACACACAATCGCGCGACCATGACACAATCAAACGTTCTCTACGGTGTGACTATGGGTGACGATGGCGTATCGCAACTGCTATCCGTCAAACTGGAAGATGTGGAGAGGATGAAAAAATAGCCTCTAGGTCGTTCAAGGTGTATAGTTTATTTATCAAGATTTCTTGATTCATATGCTTTATTTTCATCACCGTGCTTTATATTGGTTGATTTCTATAGCGATTTTTCTTGGCGGGACTGTGCTTGCTCTTCCCGCATCTGCCGGCAGCTGGGTGCAACAATACAGCGGCCCCAATCAACTGAATGGCGTGGCGTTTCAGGGAGGTGCAACGCTTGGTCTGGCCGTGGGTGTGCACGGAACGATTCTTCGAACGATGGACGCGGGAAAAACTTGGGTCAAGCTGCCACTGGATCAGTCAACGCTCAACGCCGTCACCTTTGCCAATGCGGATCCATTTATTGGGAATGTGGCTCTGGACGGCGGTCAGATTCATGAAGCCATCGTACCGTCGAGCTTTGCCTGCGCCGTCGGTGAAACGGGAGCTATCTATACGTCGAACGACGGAGGGCAATCGTGGATGGCTCAAGCCTCGCACAGAATCAATACATTAACGGCTGTTTCGTTCCCAGACTCTCAACACGGATGGGTGGTAGGGGGAAGTGGCACTATTATTGCAACGACAGATGGGGGAGTGACTTGGGTCGCACAAACATCCAACACGGCGGAACAGTTGTACGGAGTTCAATTTATCACGACCAGCCGTGGCTGGGCCGTGGGGGCTAACGGCGTATTGCTGCGTACGGTAAACGGCGGCCGTACATGGATGAGCGCGAAGTATCAACTTCCAGACGGGACGTTTCCGTATTGGTACTCGGTGAGCTTTCTTGATGCTTCGAATGGGTTTGTCTCTGGTCAGGGCGGCTACGTGATTAAATCCGTTGACGGGGGACAGACGTGGGGCCCGGCTTTTCATGTGGCAAACATAGGAAATGATCTTGGTTTTTTTAATTCTTTTTTGACTACGCAGGAGGGTTGGGTTGTGGGAGCTATACCGGGCGTGTATCACACGAAAAATGGTGGTGGGAGTTGGCAGCAAGACTCAACCCAGTCGGGAGTTGTCTCGGGTTTTGTGACAGATATCTTCATGGGTGCGGCTGACATCGGATGGATCACGGATGGCTCCGGCAAAATTTTTGTTTATGATACGCGTCCGCCGAGTTCGCCAGGTATACCATCGGTTTCCGGTGGCAGTCCAACGCGCAACACAAAGCCGACATTGAGCTGGTCTGCGGCAACGGACAACGAGAGTTCCATCGCAAGCTATGACATTAGTTTTGGTGACAATGGTCCTGTAAATGTGGGCAATGTGCTGACTTACATCACGCCGGTTGTTCTCGCGGAAGGCGGGCAGACCTTTTCGGTTACGGCCGTGGACGCGGGCGGTAATCGGAGTGTGACAAGCACTCTCCATTTTATTGTCGATACGACGCCTCCGTCCGTCGGAACCATCAACCAAATTTCCGCCACAGCACAGACGCCGATCACCCTTACAGCGACAGCAAGTGATACAAATGGCGTGAATTCGTGTCGCTTGTTTGTGAATGGCAGCGAGCAAGGGCCGGGGACCGTTAGCGGCGCTCAAGTGAGCGCTTCATACACATTTGCTGTCGCAGGTTCTTATACCGCTTATTTCAACTGTACGGATGCGGCCGGGAATGCGACTTCGGGCCAGTCTGTGAGTGTCAATGTGTCTGCAGCATCGCCAAATAATCCTCCCCCGCCTCCTCCGCCCTCACCAACGCCCCCGCCTCCTCCGCCACCGGCAAACGCGAGCAGCACACTCATCAAGTTAGCCTGCCCCAATGCCGTTATTGCGGCCGACCATCCATGCAAGGCCGTGTATTTTTCCGGCAGCGATGGCAAGCGCCATGCCTTTCCAAATGAAAAAGTTTATTTTACGTGGTATACGAATTTTGACGGCGTGCAGATTGTAAGCGCGAGCGCCATGGCCACTACTCCGTTGGGAAAAAATGTGACCTACCGGCCGGGCGTCAAGATGGTTAAGTTTCAGACGCTCAGCAATGTCTATGCGGTGGGAAGGGGCGGCGTTTTGCGCTGGGTAACGAACGAGGACGTGGCGCGCTCGCTTTATGGTGCGACTTGGAACAAAAAAATCGATGATATTGCTGACACGTTTTATCTCGATTACAAAATGGGAGCGAATATCAACGTCTCATCCGATTATTCTGTCTCGACAGAAATGAACGCCGTTCTCTCCATTGATGCGGATTGATAAACTGTTGGGACAGATGGTGGATCATGCTCTGACGATTTTTCAATAAAATTCATTCCAATGTTTCAAGGAGTTGTTTAATGGTGTCGATAGTTTCTTGATCCAAGCCCAGAGCTTGCGCGGCTTCCAGGGCATCTTCAGGTTCAGACCCCATAGCTGCAAGAATCTTTACCGTCCCTTTATTTTTTGTTTCCATGGCTTTTAGGACTCGATAGGTGCCTCGCAATAAGTCTTTGTTTGACATGGTCATCCAATAACCGAGACCATGTTCGGCCGTGTAGATCTCTTTCAGAAGCGCAGTCCAGACAATGAAGTGTGTAAGATAAGCTGATGGGTTATGTAATTGCGGATCATCCTTTAAACCTAAAGAAGAAAAATCCATCAAATGTCGAATACCCATTGCGAACATTTCCGTTTGGATCTCATGGACTCCGGAAAAAAGAGCCTCGCCATCTTTTGGTTTTGTGAGGAATTGAGAGCCTATCTGTCGATCGGTGCGTTCCACACCTTTCCAACTAAACGCAACATGTTCGCTTTGAAAAGAAACGACATGAGCCACTTCATGAGGTAAAACAACGGCAAAACGATTCTGGTCCAGTAATTTTTTTAGGTAGATATGTCCTTTATGGACCATGCCATTCGTTTGTTCTGCTCGGGATCGTGCTTGATCTTCGCCAACTTTTTCCAGGAGTCGATGATATTCCATGGATGGGAGGATGTGAATCTGATTTGGTTTTGGCATCGGAACGTCCGGTTCATCAATGGCATCACAAAATTGTTTGAGCGCGCGAAAGCACTCGTCGATCGTCTTTTGTTCAAAGGCGTTTGGAGGCAACTCAGAAAGATCATGGAATGGCGTTTCTATTTTTTCGAAACGACTTTTTCTGATTGATTCTAGAGTCGGTTTGTTGCGATCGGGAATTTTTCCGGTTGTGTATAATCCAAAATATTTTTCTCGCATAACTCTATTTAGAGGGAATAATATCTCTATTGATAGCACACCGTGTCTTTAAATCAAAATCGCTCCCATGATGAGGAGCGATTTTGATTAGGCGGTTGCTTTCTTCGCCATTTTTTCTTTTCTGCGTTTCGATACGCTCTGCATTTTTTGTTTGTCCCCTTTGACCACTCCTCGATCCACCAACAAATTCCACACCGTGTCCGAGCACTGTGCCCCTTTCCCAATCCAGTATTCGATGCGATCTTTTTTGAATTCAAAGACGGCAGGATTGGTGTGAGGGGTGTAGGTTCCCAGTTGTTCCAGAGCCTTGCCCCATGGATCGCGAGCTTTTTCTGAAATAATCAAACGATACAACGGATGTTTTCTTTTTCCCACGCGGGTTAATCGAATCGTCAACATAGATTATTTGGTCTCCTTATGAGGAGTGGATTTTTTACACTGCTTGCAAAACTTTGATAATTCCAAACGCGCCTTAATCGTTTTTTTGTTTTTGTGACTGTGGTAGTTCACTTTCTTGCACATCGTGCATTCAAGTTTGATCAGGTTATCTTGGGACATATGATAGATAATGGAGGATCGATAATGGAGATACGATTTTAGGAATGGATAAAGCTTTTGGTTTTTTTAATAAGGCCTGTGAGAATTTTATGAACTTTTATTTCCTTTTTCTTATCTCGATTATCGATTATCCAATTTTTTGATGGAGCCACCTGTCGGATTTGAACCGACGACCTTCACTTTACAAAAGTGTTGCTCTACCAGCTGAGCTAAGGTGGCGGGACTCGTCAAACGCCGATAGGTTTAATGTGACCGTAGGATAAAAGAATTTGCCTTTTTCGTCAATGGCTGTGTGTTTTAAGATAAAAAAGACCCCGATGGCCATCGGGGGGAGAGGAAGGTTCAGGAACGTGGAGAGGGCTGGCCGTGAGCGGCGACGTAGGTCGTGCCGTGACCGAGTGACGTGTTGATCAGCCGACCTTCGGCGCAGAGCGGGCAGGAGGCCACCGGATAGCGCGAAAGATCAAGGTCTAGGAAGGAGCGCAGAAAGGGTACGCCGAGTTTTTCTGCGGTTATACTTCCGCGGTTACAGATGGCGACGACACTCGTCACTTCTCCACCATGTTGACGCACGAGATCGATGACCTTTACGACCGACGAGCCGGTTGTGAGCACGTCTTCAGCAACCAGCACGCGTTTGCCATTGATGAGCTTGTCGTACCCACGCTGCAGGGCAAATCCATCCGCGGTTTTTTCCGCGTAGAGTGCCAGGACTTCGCGTTCGGGGGAGGTGTTGAGGAACCAGGCGAGCCACTGGGTGAGGCCGATACCGGCCGTTGCCGGTGCGACGACCGCTTCGATACGATCCTCGCGACAGGTTTGAGCCAGGTGGTAGCATATACTGGCAGTCACTTCCGTATGCGGGAGGATGAGATCTTTGGCAAAGTAGGCCGATCCGTGATCGCCCGCGGCGTACACGAAGTGGTCATTCCTGACCAGCACTTGGAGTTCTGCCAATCTTGCCGTGATCTCTTCCGGTTCAAGAAGTTGGATGAGTCCGATGTCGAGCATCACGCCGCTCCACGATCTGCGAGCCCCTCTTCGATCTCGACGGCGATCATGCGTGCCGCTTCGACCGGATCACCGATGCTGGTCGGTGGGTTGGTAATGGGTCTTCCGATGACCAGGTAGTCGGCGCCGGCAGTCATGGCTTCCTTCGGCGTCATGACGCGCGCCTGATCACCCGTGGCTGCCCACTCGGGACGGATGCCGGGGACGACCAGCTTGAGGCCATCGAAGCTCGGAAGTCCACGGATCACCTTCAGTTCCTGGGGGGAACAGACGAGGCCATCCGCGCCTGCCTCGAGTGCCATGAACGCGAGTTGTAACACCTTCTCTTGCGGTGATGTGCCGAAGATCTTGGCGCAGGCATCCTGATCGAGCGAGGTCAGCACCGTGACCGCGAGCATGAACATGCCGCCTTTGACATCGGCAGCTGCCTTCATGGCGTCGAAGCCGGCCGAGGCGTGTACCGTGAACATGTGCGCGCCGAGCGTTCGGAGCAGGGCCGCAGTTGCCCCCTTCATGGTGGCCGGGATGTCGCCGAACTTTCCGTCGTACATGGTGCGTCCTCCTGATGTCTGCACGCACTCCATGGCCTGTGGTCCGCCAACAGCCGTCTGCAGCTCCATGCCGATCTTGAAGAGCCCGACCCAGCCCGTGAGTGCGGCGATGAGGGCCTGCAACTTCTCGAGAGATGGTACGTCTACTGCCACGATGATGCGGTCTTGCGGTCGAAGCTTCTTTTCGTCCCGTAGAAACACTCCCATGGATCACCTCCCTTTCGATGTGCACAGAGCCGGAAGATCCGACCCCTACGAGGTCAAAGCTTTCCACAGTCTCAAAAAATAGGCAAGGAAAAATAAAAAAACAGAGCGGGTGAGGCTCTGCCGAGAGAGGAGGGAGCGTCGTCGGGGGTTACCAGCGGGCGCCGTGGTAGGCGTGATACTCCGTGCAGTTGCCGCCCTTGTGCAGCGTCTGCCTTGTGCAGCGATCGCAGTACTTGGTCTCGTGATGGGTGCACACGCCATCGCGGTGATCCGTGTCCTTGGAGCACGTGCCACACCACTGCCGGATCACGCGCGGAACACGAACCGGCTTGGGCGGGCAGAGACGGGTCACGATGAGCTCGGGACGCTCGCCTGCCCTGACTGCGCCCACCACCTGTTGACGCAGGAGACGGTATTCTGCCGGCTTCTCGTCCATCGACGGCCCTCGCTCTCGCCGCACGGCTGCGAGTACGCTTCGAACACAACGAGCTTGTGATCGTGACATTTGTCACCTCCGTTTTCAAGTGGCTCTATTAAAGAAGATTAGATTATCTTTGTCAAGCCTTATACATGCAACTTTCTCTGTGCTTACATCGTATATATAATGAATCATTCCATGATAGAGGTTTCTACATCTGTGTGGTGGCGGAAATGGCTTAAAAAAGGCTGGCCAGTGATTTTGGCATTTATTCTTGGTTTTATGATTGCCCTGCCTTTGGGGATTTTTTTAGCGTTCAAACAGGTATTTAGCCCTCTGCCACGAGGCAGTCAACATCGATTGGGACAAGTCAATCTTATCAATCCCTTGCTCTATTGTGAGATTGGCACGAGAGAGGAGTTTAATGAGCTCAAGCCTTTGCAGGAGGTGTTGAAAAAGAATATTGAAAACAGCAAGCAAAAGGGTTTGGTACAAGCGGTTTCGGTTTATTTCCGTGCCATGAATAGTGGGCGTTGGACGGGGATCAATGAAAATGATGAGTTTACGGCCGCCAGTCTTCTTAAAGTTCCGGTGATGATTTCCTATTATAAATATACGGAAGCTCAACCAAATATTTTAACGCAGACCCTCAAGTTTGAAGGAGGAGCGGATTTGAATGCCACTCAAAATTTTAAACCCGCCATTCCGCTTAGGGTTGGTCAAATATACTCAATGGGCGAACTCATAGACTCCATGATCAGATATTCCGAAAATAATGCCGCCGCTCTTTTAACGCATAGCGCAGACCCCGCTCTGATTGAACGTACCTATCATGATTTAGATGTTCCAATAAAAGAAGATCCAAATCATGACCAGGTGTTGACGCCGCGCGAGTATTCAAATTTTTTCCGTACTTTGTATAATGCCAATTATTTAAATAGTGAGACATCAGAGCAGGCTCTTCAGTTGTTAACCCAGACAGAATTTAAAGATGGCCTTGTAGCAGGGGTTCCGACGGAAACGAGGGTGGCGCATAAATTTGGGGAAAGTACTTTTTTGGGAGACGATCAAAAAGTCCAGAGCGCTGAGTTGCACGATTGCGGCATCGTATATTACCCAAACCATCCATACTTTGTGTGCGTGATGACGCGCGGCAAGCAGCTCGCTCCGCTCACCGGAGTCATTCAAGACATTTCGAAAACCGTATACGATTTTGTGAATCATCTCCATCAGGGAAAGGGCTAACCAAGCGATTTCCGATCTCAGTCCCATCTCAGTTCTGGTTATCCACACTTGACAAGGAGCATCGTTCCATGGAACGGGGTATATGGGGAGCGTATAGCGTTTAGCGTATAGTGCCTAAAACCTATCCACTTTATTTATGTTGGATTTATTAAAGAAGCATTTTGGATATGATGCCTTTCGCCCTTTGCAGGCTGAAGTCATTGCGGAAGTGATGGGAAGGCGCGATACGCTCGTTCTTATGCCAACCGGCGGTGGAAAATCGCTGTGCTATCAATTACCGGCTCTGCGGATTCCCGGGATGACGCTGGTTGTGTCACCACTCATCGCCCTTATGAAGGATCAGGTGGATGCGTTGGTTGAAAATGGGATTGCGGCAGCCTATTTGAGTCACACGTTGTCGGAAGGGGAGATCGAAGCGACGATGGAGAAGGTGGCGCGCGGGGAGGTTAAGCTTCTGTATGTTGCGCCGGAACGGTTTATGACCCAGAGTTTTCGTTTATTTTTACGCGAGGTGCCGGTGGGGCTCATCGCCATCGATGAAGCACACTGTATTTCCGAGTGGGGTCATGATTTTCGTCCGGACTATCGAGGATTGTCACAACTGCGTTTTTTGTTTCCGGGCGTGTCGCTCATCGCTTTGACCGCGACGGCCAACACGCGTGTGCGCGAAGATATTTTGGAACAACTGTGCATGAAAGATGCCAAAGTTTTTGTGGCCGGATTTAATCGGCCGAATTTGACCTACATCATCCGTCCGAAACAAAAGGCGTTTGAAGCGCTGGTCCAAATCGCTTCGCGGGATAAAGACGCGTCCATGATTGTGTATTGCGGATCGCGGAAAAGTACAGAGAGCATCGCGGAAAAATTGAACAAGCGCGGATTAAAGGCCCTGCCATATCATGCCGGATTGACTCCCAAGATCAGAACGCGGACGCAGGAAAAATTTATTCGCGATGAAGTCACCATCATCGTCGCCACGATCGCGTTTGGCATGGGCATTGATAAGCCGGATGTGCGCTTCGTCATTCACATGGATTTTCCAAAGTCCGTGGAAGCGTATTATCAAGAAACTGGTCGTGCGGGTCGGGACGGCTTGCCAAGCGAGTGTGTCTTTTTTTACACACCCGGCGATCGGCGCAAACAAGAATATTTTATTCGTCAGATTTCCGACGAAGATGAGCAGCGCCGCGCTTATGAGCAACTGCGTCGCGTAATGCAGTATGCGGAATATACGACGTGCCGTCGAAAATTTTTGTTGGAATATTTTGGAGAGACTGTTGCCGAGGGGTCGTGCGGCGCCTGCGATCGTTGTCTGGGGCTCACTCATCAAGCCTTGCCTACCGGCAGGCAAGCACCCGCGCTCTCGACAATGCCGGACGTGAATCAACCATTGTTTGAACAGCTTCGAATTTTGCGACGACGGTTAGCCGCGGAAAAAGGTATTGCCCCATACATGGTGTTTGGCGATCGTTCTTTGCAAGACATGGCACGAATTTTTCCACGTACGTCCGAGGCCATGAAACAAGTTTTTGGCGTGGGAGAACGCAAAATGGTCCAGTTTGGACATGTATTTTTGCGTCACGTGAGCGCGTATGCGGATGAACATGGACTCGCGGAGCATGTCCCATCGGAAGAATCAACTGTGCGATCGCGAGCGCCACGGCCCGTCGCAGGTTTCACGCATGATGAGACGTGCAGTCTGGTTGAAGAAGGACTTTCGTTAGGAGAAATTGCCGCGCGCCGAGGTTTTAGCGTTGGAACGATCGTGGCGCATCTGGAAAGACTGGTCGAGGCACAGCGTCTTCGTGTTCTCCCTCCATCTATTATGCCCGCGGACCGCGTCGAAAAAATCACCGCCACCTTCCGTGCTCTCAATACATGGCTCCTGACCCCGGTGCGCGAAAAACTCGGCGAAGATTTTTCTTTCGACGAGCTCCGCTGGGTGAGGCTGAAGATGAAGTGGGAGATGGCTGTGCCACGTGACGCGTAAAGGCGCTGCGCTTCTACGTGTCGTGAATCCCGCGAAAGCAAACGAAAGGGGAGCCCCGTAAACCCCGATGGACATCGGGGCACGGGGCACGTAAAAATCCCTGCTTTCGCGGGATTTTTACGTGGTGGGTGGGCAAGGATTCGAACCTTGGAAGGCGTATGCCAGCAGATTTACAGTCTGCCCCGTTTGACCGCTTCGGTACCCACCCCCCTTCGCTAAAGCTTCGGGGGGCGCGACGCCCATCTTTACCCTAGCGTGATGGCAATGCCACCCATAGCTCCACCTTTTCTAAATATAGACAAGATGAAGCGACGGGTGGAGCCGACGACCGGAATTGAACCGGTGACCTTTTCCTTACCATGGAAATGCTCTACCAGCTGAGCTACGTCGGCATGAATTTGTATTACCGTATCGGCATTATTTTTTTTCCATCGCCTCAAGTTTTTCTTTCCAGCCTTGGAAGCGATGTTGGTCATCGGCGAGAAGGCGTAAACGGTCAAAGGATTTACGCGCTTCTTCTCGATTGCCGGTGAGTATAGCAGCCTCCAAAGAAAGTTCAAGATATTTGATGCTTTTTGGTTCAAGATCAGCTGCGCGCTTGGCCGAAGGCCATGCTTTTGTTGGGGCTTGTTGGCCAAGATAGAAGCTTGCCAGTTCCGCATGGCGCACGGCATGACGGGGGTTCAATTCCACGGCTTTGAGCCGATAGTTCTCGGCGGCCACCAGATTTCCCCCAGCCTCGGCGATTTCGGCAAGTGCGGCATGGGTGGCATCATCGTTTTTATGCATTTTTAAGAGGAACTCAAATGTTTCTTTGGCTTGCGGGTAGAGTTTTTGTTTGAGATAAATTTGTCCCAAACCTTTGAACGCTTCGGTATGACGCGGATCAATGGAGAGCACTTCCAAAAAACGTCGTTCGGCATCAGCCCATTTTAAATCCCGCATAAGAGAGCGTCCTTCTTCCAGCAAGGTTTTGATTTTTTCCCGCGTGGTGGGAGCGAGCGTTGCAAATGGGCTTTTGACATTTCGATACATGGCCTCAAAAGCTCGGAGCCGTTCATGAGTTTGACGATAGGTTTGGATGGTCGCGTGTTTGATGCGACGTCCTACGCGTTTAAGCGTTTCCGTTTGATCATCCCGTAAGCGCGCAAAGCGACGCTCTAAAACTTCATCGCGTTTTTGACGTTGCTGTTCCTCTTTAATGGACAGGGGATCTAACAAACGAAGTTCTTTCCAGCGTTTGGCTAACACAATTCCGGCAACGATGAAGGCGACGCTGCTCAAAATAAAAGCGATCAAGGCGAACATGGGGAGGAAAAATTATGCGGTTACGGCTGACCGGCACAGGAGTCCAAACGCGCGCGGATCAAGAGAGGCCCCACCTACTAACGCGCCATCAATATGACTTGTGGAAAGGTAGTCTGCGACGTTATGTGGATCAACCGATCCGCCGTACAAGATGCGAATGCTTTGTCCGGCTTTGCCAAATTTTTTTATGAGAAGTTCACGGATCAGTTCGTGTATGTTTTTTGCATCATGCGGTGAACAGGGCGAGGCTTGTTTACTGGTGCTGATGGCCCAGATCGGTTCATACGCGATCATCGGAGAAGCTTCCCCGTCCCCTTTTAGTCCGCTTAAGGCAGTCAGGAGTTGTGTTTTTACAACCTTGGCCGCCTCTCCTTTTTTATGTTCAGCGCCATTCTCGCCTATGCAGATGATGGGCTGAATGCCGGTTTTTTGGAGAGCCAAAGCTTTTTTCGCGACCATCTCATCCGTCTCTCCCAAAAAAATCCGTCGCTCACTGTGGCCGACCAGACAAAACGTCACTTCGAATTCTTTTAACATGGCCGGAGAAGTTTCTCCGGTAAAGGCGCCTTCATTTTGCCAAAAAACATTCTGTGCGCCGAACATTGGGACACTCGCACGACCGAGGGAGGAATGAGCGGCCGCCAAAGAGACGTGCGGAATGGCAATGCCAATATCAATATCTTTGGGCAAGCGTTCACGACGGAACGCGCGCATCCAAGCTCCGGCCTTCATGGGGCCGTAGTGCATCTTCCAATTGGCAATGATGATTTTACGCATAAGGGCGGAAGCAGGAAGTAGGAGGCAGGAAGTAAGTTAGGCTTGAAGAAGTTTTTTCAGATCCAGAGGCTTATTGAACGGTCCGATGATGGCCATGGCTAAACGTTCCGGATGAAATAATTGTTTGGCAATTTTTTGAATGTCTTTGGCCGTTACTCGGTCAATTTGACGCAATCGTTCTTCCGGAGTCAGGAGTTTTTTTTGAAAGACCCACTGCTTGCCATACCAGCCGGCTTGAGTGGAAGAATCTTCAAACGCCAAGGTGAGTTTCCCGCGCAGATGGTCTTTGGCTCGCTGAAGTTCATCAGCCCCAACAGGTTTTTGTGCCATACGCATCAGTTCTTGCCAGATCACGCCAATCGCTTCGGGAACGCGAGTTTTTTTGAGTCCGGCTAAGACACTAAAGATCCCCGTGTCTTCATAGGATTCATGATTGGCATGAATGGAGTAACAGAGTCCTCGACGTTCGCGTACCTGAATAAAAAGTCGCGAAGACATGGTTCCGCCCAAGATTGTGGCGAGCAGGTTTACGGTAGGAATGTGACGGTCCTCATAGGGGAGTCCATGGACCGCCAATCCAAGTTGAACCTGTTCGGTTTTTTTTGCTTGAAAAGCTACGGGTTCTTTGAGTTTTGTGGGAACCGAGAATGAGGCGAACGGTCCATCGTGACGCTTACGTGGTTCACGAATGCCACCAAACGCTCTCTCCAAGAGCTTCTGTGTTCCCTGTGGTAACTTTCCCGCGACGACGACGGTCATGCGTGAGGGGATGTAGTAGCGATCGCGATAGTCGACCAAATTTTTGCGTGGAACAGAACGAATAACCTCTCTTGGTCCGGCGATGTTCCACCCCAAGGTGTTACCCGGGAAGAGGGCGCCTTCCAATAAATCTTCGATGTGCATGCGTGGGTTGTCCTCATACATGTTGATTTCTTCCACGATCACTCCGCGTTCACGGTTGATTTCTTTTGGATCAAATTTGGAATGAAACAGCATGTCAGAGAGCAAATCGATCGCGAGGGCGGTATGGGTCGCATCAATTTTTACGTAATAGGCGGTCATGTCTTTGCTCGTGAAGGCATTGAATTCCGCGCCATACCGATCAAGCTCCTTGGTGATGGCAAGGGTATTGGGCCGTCGTTTGGTGCCCTTAAACATCAGGTGCTCAATAAAATGAGAAACACCGTTGATGGCTTTGTGTTCATAGCGAGAACCAACGCGGGTCAGCACCATGAGTGTCATGGATGCCGTGCCTGTATGCGGAACGAGAATCGTCTGCATGCCGTTTTTGAGTTTTTTGGAAGTAGGTTTCATAGGGTATGTTTCAGCTTTTCTGAAAGCCAAGCGGGAATATCAGCAATTTTAAGACGTTCTTGGGACATGCTGTCGCGATCGCGGACGGTCACGGTTTGATCTTCTTTGCTTTGATAGTCGAGCGTAAAACACCAGGGCGTGCCTATTTCATCCTGCCTGCGATAGCGCTTGCCAATAGAACCGGAATCATCGTATTCGACCACCACGCCGAATTGACGGAGATTTTTTGTGAGGGTTTGTCCGAGTTCCGCGAGACCGTCTTTTTTTTGCAACGGCAAGATGGCGGCTTTGACCGGGGCAAGATGCGGCGGCAAGCGGAGTACCATGCGCGGTTCTTTGTCTCCTTCGTCCGCCGTAGAGGCTTCATCAACATCGAGATGCTCAATGAGCACAAAGAGGAGGGTGCGAGTGAGACCCCAGGTAGGTTCAATCACATGGGGAATGAATCGTTCGCCTGTTTCTTGATCAAACCAACGCAGATCTTCGCCGGAAAATTCTTGTTGCCGCGAAAGATCCCAGTCGGTGCGATAGGCCAATCCTTGAAATTCTTTTTGACCGAATGGGCCGAGATACTCCGTATCGATGGAACGTTTTGAATAGAACGCGCGCTCTTTTTCGTCCAGATCACGGAAAACAACGTTGGAAGAGTTTAGTTTTAGCACATCCGTGACCCATGCTTTTTGCTCTTTGAGCCATAGGTCAAACACTTCCTTCGCTTGATCTGGATGAACAAAGTATTCGATTTCCATGAGTTCAAATTCACGCGTGCGGAAAATAAAATTACCCGGGGTGATTTCGTTGCGAAAAACTTTTCCGAGTTGCGCGATGCCGAAAGGGAGTTTTTTGCGCATACTGTCGCGCACGTTTTTCCAAGCGGTAAACATCCCGCCAGCAGCTTCAGGCCGTAGATAGGCGATTGCAGAGGTATCTTCCGTTACGCCAACAGATGTCTTCAGCATTTGTTGAAACATTTTAATATCCGTAAATTCTCCGCCGCATTTTGGACAGCGCAGATTTTTTATATCGATCGGACGCTCCTTATCGTATCCGGGTTCGGCCTGTTTCGCTTCTAAGAGATGATCGGCGCGGAAACGATGATGGCATTTTTTGCATTCCACGAGCGGATCGGAAAAATTTTGGACATGACCGGATGCTTCCCAGACTTTTGGGTGTTGGATGATGGGTGTTTCCAGTCCAACAACATCATCGCGTCCATGCACGAACCGCTTCCACCAGGCATCACGGATATTGTTTTTGAGTTCTACCCCATACGGACCATAATCCCAGGCATTGGCAAAACCGCCGTAAATTTCCGAGTCCGGATAAATAAAACCTCGGCGCTTACACAGCGAGACCAACAGATCCATCTTTTGTTCAGGAGAAATCATATGGTCAGAATTTCTTTTTCTTTTTCTTCGGCAAGTTTGGTTATTTTTATGTTCCATTCAGCCGCGATTTTGTCTAATTTTTCCAGGTCGCGACGTTCCTCATCTTCCGACAGATTTTTTTCTTTTTTATCCCCGTTGATCGCTCCTTTGATTTTTTCTCGCACATTCCGAATACCGATTTTGGCCGCCTCCTCTTTTTGATGAACAATTTTTACCAGCTGTTTCCGATTTTCTTCTGTCATGGGAGGTTGGATCAAACGAATGACCGTACCCGCGACATTCGGTTGCATACCGAGGGAGGCTTCGATCAGGGCTTTTTCAATATCTTTGACGATGGATTTATCCCAGGGCTCGATTTGAATGGTTTTTGCATCCGGAATATTGATGGTGGCCACGGATTTTAGGTCCATAGGTTGACCATAAACCTCCACGCGGAGATCTTCTACAAGCGCGGCCGAGGCACGCCCGGTTCGCAAGCCCTGCAGTTCTTTATGAAAAAAATCCAGAACATTTTGAAATTCTTTGAGATGGCTATCAATGTGATGAGACATAGAAAACAGCCTATGGATATTGTCATATCCAGGCTTCTTCGTCAACAACAATGAGATTACGAAAGGACGAAATTTTGTGAAAATACGAAACAGTCAGATTCGATTTCGTATTTTCGTATCTATTCGCGTTTTCGTAAATTTATTTCGGTTTTGCGGCGGCTCCCAAGAAGAGCACGGGGTCGGGGGACACGGTGAAGATAAGAGAAGATATTCCACGACCGGTCGGAGGCTTTTTTGGCGTCCAACTCGTCCCTTCATTGACGCTAAAGATGAGCGACGTGTCGCTTGCGTAGACGAGGATGTGCGGATTTTTTGGGTGGATCACAAGCGCTCGAATGTCCGTAGTGCCGGGTGGGGTGGGGAGCGTCAACGGTTTCCAGTTGGCTCCGCCATCATCGCTCCTTAAGATCCCATATTTTGAAACCTCGTAGACGCGATTGGCGACGATCGGATCAACCACCACACTCGTGGGTCGGCGAGCAGACTCAAAATCTTGAAATGGTTTGATGATGTGATCCCAGTGCGCCCCCGCATCTATCGTTTTTAAAATACCTGCCCCGCCTGTGGCGGCGTAGACGATGCGAGAATCGCGAGGATCAATCACGAGGTTGTTGATGCGTGTTCCTTCCACGCGTTCGAGCGCGCGCCAGGTGTTGGCTCCGTCATCTGAACGAAAAATATCTCCTTCGCTCGTGCCTGCGTATAAAATATTTCGATTAAACCAGTCAATCGTGAGAGCCGTAAACACCTTATCCAGGCGCGGATCAAAAAAGACCTGGTTCCAATCACGGCTGCAATTTTTGGTTTTGAAAATTTGATTGCTTTTGGCGGCATAGACCGTGCACTTGTCTTTTGGATCAATGGCCACGGCATTCACGCGCCCGATGGTCAGGCCTTTGGCGGGGGACCATGATTCGCCCCCATCCAAAGAATAGAGCAGGCCATTTTCCACGGTGCCCACATACACAGCGCTTGGATCTTGCGGATCCGCGGCAATGGTCACCGTTCCCAAATCCGCCAGGCTGCCGAGCTTGGTGCCCAAGTTGAGAATTTTGAGTTGTTTCCAGGTCGCCCCATTATCAGCACTTCGAAAGATACCGCCATCGAGAGCAACGGGTGTAGCATCAAGGCAGCCGGCACCGAGTAACATCAAGCCGAAGACCGGGATCAGGGCAGCGAGTAGTGAGTAGCGAGTAGTGAGTAACTTCATAAATAGGAACAATCAAGAAATGAGGGGAGAGAAATATTTTTTTTGATTGATGAGGGAATGGCGGACCATTCGAGTGCCAGTCGCGGAGAGAGAGATGAACCAACGAGCTGCCAAGCGTGAGTCAAACCCTGTCCTAATGATACGGCTTTTTTGGGGTTTGTAGCAAATAATTCAGTGCACAACCGCATGAGAGATTGCAGCGCTTCGCGCCATGCTTGTTCACTTTCTTCTTGCGCTTCACACGATTGAGACAGTTTTTCCAGAGCCGCGCATTGTACGCCGAGCGGGCTTTCCGTCAGCGTTCTGAACACGGACGAAAGATTTTCCGTTTCGTTTTTTTCTTGAGGTGGCAACAATTTTGAAGGCACCTGTTCAAACCGGATTGAGACTAATCGTGAACGCAACGTAGCTGGCAAACGTTCCGGCCGTTCGGTCACAAAAAGATAGACGAGTGAGGGCGGCGGCTCCTCCACGCTCTTTAAAAGCGCATTGGCAGATTCTTCATTCAACTGATCTGCCCGTTCGATCAACACCACTTTTTTTCCGCCGCGCGCGGACGTCAATGATATTCGGTCGATCAACTCGCGCGTTTGTTTAATGGAAATTTCTTTTGTGCCTTCTTCTCGTGTCAGGCAAATAAAATCCGGATGCGCCCGTAGGGGCAGGCCTTGTGCCTGCCCAAGCAACATCCGCGCAAATCGTTCCGCCACCATGCGCTTGCCCACGCCATCAGGTCCATGAAAAAGATACGCATATGACGGATGCTGCGCTTGATGTGTGAGCACACGCAAAATCGTTTCATGACCGACGATGTCGGAGAAAAGAGGATCGAGCATGTGTGCATGATAGCAAGATTCAGTTTTTTGAGACAACTATTGACACTATGGTCATGTCACGTTATTATTTGGGTTATGATTCGTACCTTTCGCGATCAGGAGGCGGAGTTGTTGTTCAAACGTTATGTGTCGCGGAAGATCCCTCTCGAGATCCAGCGTGTGGCTATGCGTAAACTCTGGATGCTGGATGCCGCCATTGATGTAAAGGATCTTCGTACTCCACCGTCGAATCATCTGGAATTATTGCGTGGGGATCGAAAAGGGCAATACAGCATCCGTATCAATCGACAATTCCGTATTTGTTTCTTCTGGAAATCGGGTCATGCGTATGAAGTCGAAATTATTGATTATCATTAAACCTTTCTATCCTCTATGTCTTCAGCCAAAAAGTTTCTTCCTCTCCACCCCGGAGAAATTCTGCAAGAAGAATTCTTAAAACCCATGCGATTGACCGAATATCGTTTGGCGAAGGATATCAGCGTTCCTCCTCGCCGCATCAATGGGATCGTTCATGGGGTGCGAGCGGTGAGCGCCGACACCGCTTTGCGGCTTGGACGCTATTTTCGGATGTCTCCTCAATTTTGGTTGAATTTACAAGCCCATTATGAGTTAGAAAAACGAGCGGACGTTTTAAAATATCGACTGGAGAAAGAGGTGAAGATTGGAACATTCGTGGCCACTCCTGTTTTTTCGTTGTAAGAAATGTTTTTATTTCCCCCACGGATACGGTTTGGAAAATTCTTTTTCTTTCGTCGCGTAGCGGCGGAGCCAGTCGAGTAAGAACGCCGTGGCGCGTACATCTTCTTCATTGTATTGCAGAATGGATTCGAGGATCGAGCGTTTTTTTGTTTTGCGCCATTTTTCGAATGCGACGACGGATTCACCGCCGCCTTGGACGTCGCCCTTCCAATCAAAACCCAAAAATTTGCATATTTTTTTCAAACTATAAAAATACAGCGGCAATACCACGCTCTCACGCGTTTCTTCTTTGAGATCAATCATGCGTGACTTGAATTTTTCCAGCCACGGGTTATTTTCATCTCCATACCGTCGCGCGAGTATTCCCAGTCGTCCCATTTCATAGCTGGCGTAATGATAGACGGTGTAGGAAGCGGGGAGGGTCGGCAGCCATTTGAGAAAGGCTTTCCACATTTTTTTCTCATCCTCCAATTTTTCCGCGACGAAGGAGATGTATTGACCGGTCGGAACCTCACCTAGCCTCTCCTTCGTAAGGAGAGGGACATGACCACCCATCCAAAATCCATATAAATAATCCGTGTCGGTCGGCGGATGGCTTTCGATGTCAAAATGAATTTCCAATCCTTCGTGTTTGTCTTTAAATGTTTTGTGAATGATCACCTGCTCACCACGTAAAGATCGAGCCTGTTCTTGAATACGTCGAAGGCCTCGCAAGGTGAGGCCGGGCGCCTGCCCTTCAAGCGCTTCCGGATCAAGCGCGGCGGCATCATCAATGGTTCGTATGCCGAGGGATCGCAAGGAAGTTAATTTTTTCACATCAACATTAAAGAGCAGAGCAATATCATTTTTTTCATACGCGAGTTTAAAGCAGGCGTCGCTCCACGGAGATTTGTCCACGCAGGATTTGCGATACACCGGCTCAGGGATTTCTTCGTTACGGATACGTTCGATGTTTTCGCGCAACCTCTCAAATTCACTTAAAAACGTTTCCGCTTGAAAGGGTAGACGATCGCCGTCGCCATTTACGATCGCGGGTTCTGCGGGAAAACGTTTTTGGATGCGTTCGAGGAGCAGAGCATAAAAAGTGAGCTGTGCCATGTGCTCTTTTTTAATTTCATGCGCTCGCTTGATGTCGAGCGGTACGTAATACCAGTTGCCGAAGGCGCTTTTCCCTTCGCGACGCTCCAAAATATCCGGCCGACCGCGCCAATCGCCATCCATCAACCAGCCTTGGTAGATGATGGGTGCTCCTTCTTGCATGAGTGTCAGTGTTTTTTTAAAACCCTCTTCTCCGGAAGTAACTTTGACCTCGCGCAGGGCGCCAAAATATTTTTTGACAATTTGTTTTTCATGCTCCAATCCGTCGGCCTGGCACATTTCTTCCATGGCCGACATGCGACGCTTCAATTTTTTATCGCCAAAGCGTTCCCAATATGGCCAATGAGGACATTGGAGATAGCGATAAAAATCCGTGGCCGTGAGAAAGTCTTTCATAGTTCGATAGACTCACTATGAAATTTTTTTATGAGCATGGTCATCATGATGGTGTGCCCGATTAAAAAACCGACGACGATCACGAGAAATTCGATGAGCCACGCGTGGGATGGCCAAAAAAAAGGTCTGGGTTGTTTCACAAAAAAGCGCACGGTCAGTCCCATCAACCATAAAAGTTGTGTCACGATCACCCACATCACGATTCCCATCGTATAGGCGTGACGATACAGCGGCTGTCGCATCATGTTGACAGACGGATGGAGCGGTTTTTGCGTGAGAGGCGGGGGATTAAACCAGGGCATGTCTCATAGACTAACATGTCTCACGGCAAGTCGAACATCACCACACGCTGTCCATCAAGCACGTAGATTTTTTTACTTGTGAGATCACCCACCACATCTCGTGGGCTTTGGAATTCAGGAGAGACAATTTGCGAGATGAGTTGGCCGTCTTTGCGGATGACGATCACGCGTTTTCCGGTCGGATCGGTCAACACCAATCGATCGCTATCGAGCGATGTCCAGATGCCCCCCAAACTCGTGAGTGGGGGATCAATCACGGGTGGTGTCCACGGGTCTTCCACGCCGGAAAGATAGCGCGTAAGTTTGCCGTTCTTAAACGCGACATAGATGTTGGAATCAATGGCGATGGAGGAAGCATCATTTAAATTATTCGTATTTTGTTTGAGGTAGGCACTTTCTTGGGTAAAACCGCTACTTGCTGGAGAATATTTCCACACCATGTTGCCGATGGGATCCAGAGCGTACAGCCGTCGGTTATACAAGACCATTGAGGTGAGGCTTTTTGCGCGTTTGGCCGCAAGTGGGAGCGAGGTGATTTTGTCGCTGACCGGATTGACCGAGAACAAACCATGCGCGTCCGTTAAAAGCAGAACTGTGTCTTTACCGGTTGTTGCCGCGACCACGATCGGCGTGGAGCTCGCGTTTGGGAGAGCGATGCGTTTTTGTTCGCGCGTGTCCGGATTGATGCGCCATACGACTGTGGCATTTTTATCTGCAACAAAAATTTGATTATTCAGGAGGGCGATGGCGCGCAGATCCCCTCCGGGAGGTGCCCCAATTTCCGTGAGATGATCGATGGTTTTTTCGTGTTTGAGTTTGACTTGGATTTCCCCCAAACTTTGTTTCAACTCCGCTTTGGCTTGTTTGCGACCCTTTGTTTTTTCATCGAGACTTACCAGAATATCATTCGCCTCTTGGAGCAGGCGTCGCGCTTCTGATTCATTTCCATAGACCAAATCCGCCTCGGCACGATTCTTTTTATCCAGTGCTTGGTCACGTGCCATGTTCCACAAGGATTGTTCCGCAGAAGCGCGGCGTGCATAGCGATACGAGAGGGTTCCGCCAACGATTACGACAAGCGCGACCACGCACAAAAAGATGGTGAATTTACGTTTTTTTGTCATAAAAGAACCGTGACCCGCATGCAGGCTGCGCAGACTGGCTAGGGCCATGGGATCTTTAATGGCAGCTGCCTTGGTTTTTTTCCAGGCACGCAGATCGCGACCGAGACGTGACAGTCGAGCGAGGAGCCATGGATACCATTTTTTTAGATTCATAAACCTTGAGGTGCGCGTGAGAGGCATACTGGGTGAAAGCATGGCCTCCGCCGTCTCCTCTTCTTGATACATTTTTTTGATGGATTGGGTGCTTTTTTCTTCCGGCAGTCCAGACACCGTTTCCATGGTCGCGGATGGTGACGGGGATGATTGGGGGATGGGGACGTTGACCACGATCACCCCGGCAAAATCATCCGGGACATTGCGTCGTTCGAGGTCGTGTTTAATCTCAAGGGCGGCGGTGACGGCCGGAAGGGTCGTGAGGCGAGGGATGAGCTCAAGCTCATCGCGCAGCCGTTCAAAATTTTGTGTGCCAAAAAAGAAGACATCTCCTGGATGAATATCGCCACAGATGAGGGAGGCGAACGGTTTTTGATGGGTTACCTCTACCGGTTGTTCGAGCGAGCCAAAAAGATCAAAGGTTCGAAAATTGCCATCCGGTTGTTTTTGCAAAAGGACATTCGTCAACCGTCCAATCCCAGAGAGGCAGACATGGCTTTCGGACAGTTCTACCACAAACATGTTTAAACGATTCCAGGCGATAGGCGTTGGTTCCTTTTGGATAAAATCCGTGATCGCTTCATTCAGGCGTTGAATGAGTTTTTCGAACCGTGCCATGGGATCCCCTTCAAAGGCGGCGGTGAGGTGACGCGCTTGTTCAGCGGTCGCATTCATCACGTCTAAGAGTTGTTCATAGACATAGAGCGTTGAGTTCATTTCTACGAGGATGAGCAACGTGGTGGCACGTTTGTTTTTCGCTTCAGATTCATAGCGAAAAAGGCCGATGATTTTTTCATCCATCGTTGATTTATTGACCTCGATTTCCGCCAGACGAAATTGGTGCTCCATAGAGTCGAAATTCCACCATAGACTAGCAGCTAAAAGCTGAAAGCTTCAAGCTGTTTCAGGTGGGGCTTGTCAAGGATCATCAGATGGGTCACGATACAGGTGTCATTATGCTTGAACACCTTTTTGGTTCTCGGACGCGGGTAAAGTTATTGAGTTTGTTTTTGCGACATCCGGATCAGTCATTGTTTGTAAGGGAAATCACGCGCTTGGTGGGAACACAAATTAATGCGGTTCGCCGAGAATTGGCAAACCTGGTTCGACTTGGGCTGATCGCGGAGGTCGTAGTCAAGAAGAGTGTGGAGGATCCGGCCCCTGGACTAAAACGCAAGTATTATCAAATCAATAAAAAATTTCCTCTGCTCATGGAATTAAGTTCTTTGGTGTTGAGATCACAAATTCTCCTCGAACGAAAACTGGACAAAGAAATTCTTCACATGGGAGAGGTTTATTATCTGGCATTTTTGGGTTCTTTTTTGGGCACTGCCGCGGCTCCGGTTGATCTGTTCATTATCGGTCAGGTCAATAAAAAATCTTTGAACAAATTAATGCTGGAAAGTGAGCGAGAATTCGGTTTTGAGATTAATTTTTCCCTCATGGCTCCCGAGGAATATTTGTATCGGAAAGACATCACGGATAAGTTCCTGTACGCGATTTTGGAAGCGCCGAAAAATATCGTGGTGGATCGGTTGCATGAATTGACCACAAAACTCATTTCTCCCAAAGGCTAGGTGGGGAAAGAGAAAATTATTTATGACCTGGTTTTTTTTAGATACCCATCGTCCTCATCGCTCACGCGTGGGGTGGTTGCTTGATTCCGGAACGTCGAAGGTAAAAACGATCCGTGGTCGATCACAGAATCTTTGGAGGATTATACCGAAAGATTGGGGAAAGCGGGTGAAGACATTATCCGGGATCTGCGTTGTGGCCGGTCCGGGCTCGTTTTCCGCCGTACGCATAGGAGTCCTCTACGCAAATTTGTTGTCTCGTTTTTTAAAGAAACCATTGATCGGCGTTTCTGTGGAAGAGGCCAAATCCCTGTCGCGTCTCGGTCGTGACTTGCGGCAAAAAAGCCATACGACCGCTCCTTATGTCGCGCCCGTGTATGATGCAGAACCGAATATTACCGTGAAGATCGTGAAATCCTTATGATAAGTCAGCGACGCATTTTTGAAATCATTCCGGGCTTCTTGGTTTGGTTGACGCTGATTTTGTGCGTGATTTTTTCTTTTGTTCGGCCTTTGTGGATGATTTATTTTGTTATTCTTTTTGATCTGTATTGGTTATTGCGTATTTTATATTTTTTACCGTTTCTTCTTATTTCATGGGTGCGCTACCGTCGGGCTTTGAAACGTGATTGGCAGCAAGATGTGGAGCGTTTGCCCGGATATGAGGCGATCTATCATCTTATCTTTCTCCCTTTTTCCAAAGAGGACGTTGGAGTCATCCGAGAAACGCTTCAAAAACTTTCTCGCACAGAGTTTCCGGCTTCTCGAATGATCGTGGTCGTTGGGGGAGAGGGTCGGTTCCCGGAACAAGCGGAGCGCTCTCTTTCCATTCTTCAACCGGAATTTGCGAACAAATTTAAAGCATTATTTTCGACGATCCATCCACCTGATTTGTTGGGCGAAATTATTGGCAAGGGATCTAATCTCGCTTGGATGGCGCAGGAGATTGTTCCCAAGGTTCTCGCCATGGGCTTTCAACCCGAACAGATCATTGTGTCTTCTCTTGATATTGATACGATGGTCCACCCCCAATATTTTTCCTGTCTTACCTATCATTATCTTACGGTGCCTGAACCTACCAGAAGTTCCTACCAACCGATGGCGCTCTATAACAACAATTTATGGGAGTCACCGGCCGCCGTGCGCGTGGCCATGTTCGGAACCACTTTTTGGCTCATGACAGAGCTCGCTCGACCTGAGGGTATGATGACCTTCTCCTCTCATTCCATGAGTTTGCGCATGCTCGTGGACGTCGGTTATTGGCAAAAAGATATTGTGTCGGAAGATTCCAGAATTTTTCTTCAGGGATTGATACACTATCACGGTCAATATAGAGTGACCGCTATTCCGTTGCCCGTATCCATGGATACGGTCATGACCGGCCGTTATTGGTCCGCTCTTCCTGCTTTGTATAAGCAATTACGACGTTGGGCTTGGGGGGTAGAAAATTTTCCGTACATGGCTACGGCTTTTTCACAGGATCGCCTGATGCCATGGCGCATGAAAGTTGGTTGGTTGTTTAAGCAGTTGGAAGGGATGTACACGTGGGCTACGGCTCCGCTTCTGATTTTTATTTTAGGATATTTGCCGTTTTGGGTAGCTCCGGAATCGTTTCGTTCCTTTACCATTTTTCAAAACACCCCGTTTACCCTGGAGTGGTTGATGCGTCTCGCCATGATCGGTCTCTTTGTGTCCGCCGGTTTATCGTTGACCCTCCTCCCTCCTCGTCCCACATCTTTTTCACGACCATACGCCTACGCCATCATCCTTTTACAGTGGCTGTTACTCCCCATCACGTTCGTCGTGTTTGGCGCGATTCCGGCCATTGATGCGCAAACCAGACTGATGATCGGTAAGCCTCTTGGATTTCACGTCTCGCCAAAGCGGAAAATTTCATGATATGTCATACTTAGAACAAACAGACCCATGTCTTCACCTGATTTTTTAACCTGTCCAACAGAGCCGCAGCTGCCGGCATCAACGGTTCTGCCACCACGATTATTGTTGCCACCTCGTCATCATGCTCGGCGTTTGGTGTTTGTGATTGTCGCGCTATTTTTGATCGGAGTTTTTGGTCCTCTTGTGTTTGGCAGTTTGTGGGCAGGCTTCGCGGCTTTTCAGTTACGGCCCATGTTGCAGTCGGTAAAGGAGCATGTGGCGGCCGGTCAAATTTCCGAGGCACAGGGAAAACTCTACGAGGCAAATATTCAGGTCCAAGAAATACAGCGAGGGTTGCGATTGACTGCCTTTTGGCACGATGCGCCATGGATCGGCGGACAGTTGCGTGATTTGGAAGAAGCGACGCGTGCGGGTCAGGCGACCATTCAGGGGTTTCAGGATTTGATGGTGGTTGCGGAATCGGTGCAGCAGGATCTTTTGACGATGAAAAAAGAAGGCCCATTATTTGAGACAGGCGTTTCCTCGACCCGTTCATTTCAAGATCTATCTGCAGATGATAGGCGGGCGCTTTTGGGGCGACTCTCACAAACATTATCGCAACTGCATATCGCCAGAAATAAGTTAGCCATAGCGCTGGAAGCTTGGCAGCGGATTCCGGAAGAAGAGCTCTTTGCCCCGTTCCGGCGTGTTTTGGAACCGAATGTCCAAGCCCTTGCCCGTTTCAAGCAGCGTGTGGACGAGGGTGCGGCATTGGCCGAAGTTTTTTTACCTTTAGTGAATTCCTCGCAAGAAAAAACGTACCTTGTGGTGTTGCAAAATGCGGATGAGCTGCGGCCGACCGGTGGGTTTGTCGGTACTGTTGGCGTTTTACAACTCATGTCCGGAGAAATTACGCGCATAAAATTTGAAGATGTGTATGCCACGGATGGACCGGTTCAGTCGACGTGGAAAGACGTTCCTCCGGAACCGTTAGCCAGAGGGCTTGGGGTGAAAGCGTGGTTTTTGCGAGACAGCAATTGGTCGCCGGATTTTCCACAGTCTGCCGAACGCTTGATGGATGTGTATCTTCGGGAACGCTCCCTCGCTTCCAGCTCACATCTGGACGGTGTTATTGCTTTGGAGCCTGGATTTTTTGCTGACTTGTTACGTTTGACCGGACCGATTACGGTGGATGGAAAAACATTTACCGCTGATAATTTTTTTACGGAATTGCAATACGATGTGGAGATTGGTTTTCGAGCCGATGGAACACCGACCGCTCAACGGAAAGAGATCGTCTCAAAATTAGGCGATACGTTGTTGCAGACGCTTTTTCATCAGCCTTCCGTACGGTGGCCGCTTTTGCTGGACGCGCTAACCAGCGCTCTCGCACGAAAAGATATTTTCGTTTATGTCCGTGATCCAAAAGTTTTGTCATTGCTGGATGCTCATCGGTGGAGCGGCCGCGTACGAGAAAGTTCCACGGATTACGTGTGGGTCATTGATACAAATCTTGCCGCGTTCAAAACCGATGGGGTGATGGAGAAGCGTCTCACGTATACGCTTGACGCGAGTTCTCCTTCAACCGCTCTCTCGACCGTAACACTTACCTATCGAAATACCAATCGAGTCATTGATTGGCGTTACACGCGATATCGCGATTATGTTCGTGTGTATGTTCCGGAGGGAAGCGAGCTTGTTTCCTCTGAAGGAGCAATGGAAGATGATATCACCAAAACCGGTGGGAAGGTCGTGCCGGGCAAGGTTGATGTGATGCACGATCTTGGGAAAACCGTGTTTGGAGCATTTTGGTCGGTAGAACCCGGAGAAACCCGTCAGTTAAAATTCACGTACCGCCCCCCTTCAAAAACCTACAACCTACAACCTACAACCTACAACCTTTTGATCCAAAAGCAGCCAGGGTCTCATATGGGTTTGACGTTAGACCTGTTGTTCGGTAAGAAGGTTGTGCAGGCGACTCCCGGAGAAGATCCAAAAGAGTTTGGAGATGCTCGCTATCGGGTCAACCTCCCACTGGAGAAGGATCAGGAATTTACCGTTAGGCTGGTAGGCCGGTAGGATGTAGGCTGGTAGGATTAAACCTACGCCCTACGCCCTACATCCTACTTGCCTACATCCTATTTTATTATGTTCGGAAAAAAAATTGGGATTGATTTAGGGACCACGACCGTTTTGGTCTATATTCCAAAAAAAGGGATCGTCATTCACGAGCCATCGGTGGTGGCTATTTCTTTGATTGATAAAAAAGTTTTGGCTGTAGGAAAAGAAGCAAAAGACATGTTGGGTCGAACTCCGGAAAGCATCGTGGCCAAACGACCGCTCAAAGATGGTGTCATTGCCGATTATCGAACCACCGAGGCCATGCTGCGTTATTTTATTAATAAGGCGCTTGGAGGGGTTCGTTTTTTTCGTCCGGAGGTGATGGTGGCTGTGCCGGGAGGAATCACCTCGACCGAACGTCGCGCCGTGATTGATGCCACGCTTTCTGCCGGAGCCAAGGCCGCGTACATTATCAAAGAGCCGGTGGTGGCGGCGATCGGCGCGGATATTCCCATCGGTTCCGCGTCCGGTCACATGATTATTGATATCGGCGGAGGGACCTCGGAAATTGCCGTGATTTCTTTGGGCGGAATCGTGTCGTCTTCTTCCGTACGGATTGGGGGCAATCGTTTTGACGCCGCCATTCAAGAACAGACTCGCCGTAAATATGGATTAGCCATTGGTGAACGGACGGCCGAGGATATTAAAATAAAAATAGGTTCAGCTTTATACTTGGAAGAAAAATTGGAAATGGAAGTTAAGGGCCGCGATATGATCAGTGGGTTGCCGCGCGTTGTCACCGTCTCAAGCGATGATGTGACGGATGCGATCCAGCATGAATTACAAGGGATCGTCGAAGCCATTAAAGATGTGCTACGAGGAACCCCACCGGAACTTTCTGCAGACGTGATGCAGAAAGGAATGGTGCTCTCCGGCGGTTCAGCGCAATTACGGAATTTAGATCGTTTATTTGCGGAAGCAACAGGTGTGCCCGCGTTCGTGGCAGATAATCCACAGCTTTGCGTGGCCAAAGGCACGGGCATTGCGCTCGAAAATTTGGAATCCTACAAGCGCAGCATTTTTTCGTCGTAGTTTTTTATCACCTCATTCCACACGATCTTGGCCACGTCATGCGCCTCGCCGTGGGAGGGGAATTGGTGCATGTCGATGTAGGGGAGGGTGTTGATTTCTAAAATGGCGGTTTGTTGTTCGCGATAGGAACGCGTGATATCCGGACAGAGAAAATCAATGCCTACCACATGAAGATCAAAAAGTTTGGTGATGTTCAAAAATAGTTCGCGGTTTTCCGGATGGGTAAGCGAGGTACAACCGATCACATCGCACCCGCACGAGAGAATAGGTTTTTTGTTAAGAGAAATTTTTTGTCCGGCAAGAAGAACCGAGTCCAGCGACCCCACATCATCCATTGGAATTTTGTGAAGCGTCGTATTTTTTTGGTTTGTGTCACCCCGTCGCGGGTCAGCATTCTTTTGATGGATGAGTTGTCGAATGGTGGAGATGCCGTCACCAACCACATTCGCCATTTCTTTTTGACACACAAGGACTTCTTTTTGATTGATCACGGTGGCGCGATAGAGATGGCCCTCGATAAATTTTTCTACGATGAAAGCCGGTTGGTATTGGAGCGCGATCGCGATGGCTTGATTTAGTTCTGCTTCGTTCTTCACCGGACAGGTAAGATGATGACTTAAAGATCCGGCCACGGGTTTGACGACGAGAGGAAAGCCAAGCTTCATCGCATACGCATGAGCGGATGAATGTCGATAAAATATCTGACCTTGAGCGATCGGAAATAAATTTCTTTCCAGAAATTTTTTGACGAAGATTTTATGATCAAATTGTGAAGGAGGGATGCGCTCCACAAGTGGAATGCCCTGGAAGTAATGCCAACGATTGTGTAAGAAAAAACGAAAATCATTGACGTGCTTGCCGAGCAATTTCATGGATTGCACCCGAATGCCACGCCGTTTTGCTTCATCAAGAAAAATCAAGCTACGGTTTTGGATGGTCGAGGCGTCGGGAGGATCTACGAATTTGACGATGCCGATGGTCATGAGTCCTGTCACGATTCCATGCCATAAAGGATCATGCGCCGTGTTTGTTCTAACAAAGGGTTGGCAGAAAAAATTTTTTACACGATGAAGGCCGCGGGTCATCAGATCAACCCCATATTCCATGTAGAGATGAAGATGCGTGGTGCGTCTGGTAGGCAGACAGTGTGGGCACCAGTCGATCGACATAGTAAAAACAAATTACCACGAACCGTGCGTACCGACGCGCTATTTTGTCAATCACACAAACCCATGTTAGGCTTGTGGCGTTATGTATAAACATTTTCTTGATCGTTGGTTTCGAGGTTTAACTGGGCATGTTTTTGCCGTGCGTTTTTGGGATGGTTCGCTGAAAACGTATGGCGAGGGATCTCCCACGTTTACTATTATCATAAAAAAAGAGAGTGTCTTAGGGGAAATCGCGCGCAATCTTTCTTTGGGGTTTGGGGAAGCGTATATGCGGGGGGATGTTGATGTTGAGGGTTCTGTGCCGGAGCTGTGTGCTATGTTTCATGGGACGGACATCAAGAACGCCTCTTTGTCATTTGGAGCAAAAGTTGCCAATTTTATTTTGCGTCAGCAACATCGTGGTCGGTTGGGTCGTGCCCAGAAAAATGTTGAGCATCATTATGATTTAGGGAATGATTTTTATGCCATGTGGTTGGGGAAGGAGCGGTTGTACTCATGCGCATACTTTAAAGCGCCGCATGATTCGATCGATACCGCGCAAGCGAATAAACTCGAACACATTTGTAAAAAATTATTTTTGCAGGCTGGTGAAACGTTGCTTGATGTCGGTTGCGGTTGGGGAGCGTTGGTGATTCATGCGGCAAAAAAATACGGAGTGAAAGCGTACGGCATCACGCTCTCAAAAGGGCAGTTTGAATATGCCAGTCAGCGAGTCAGGGAGGAGGGGCTCACCGATCAAATCACCATCGAGCTGGTCGATTATCGCGAACTCATTCGTCGTGGGGTCACGTTCGACAAGGTGGTTTCCGTCGGCATGTTCGAGCATGTTGGGCTCAAACAGTATCCGGAATATTTTGCCGCGACCGATCAACTCATGAAGCCGGGGGGCATTGGCGTGCTTCATACCATCGGAAAAATGCAGAGTGGGGCTTTTGATCCGTGGGTGGAGAAGTATATTTTTCCCGGCGCGCATCTGCCGGGGTTGGATGAGATTGCTTCGACGATCAACCGTTTTGCGTTTCGCGTCACAGACATCGAAAATTGGCGTCCGCATTATGCGTTCACGCTTGACCATTGGCTCGAGGGGTTTGAAGCAAATATCGAAAAGGTGCGTGGCATGTATGGTGAATCGTTCGTGCGTATGTGGCGGTTGTATCTTGCCGGCTCTTCTGCCGGTTTCCGTTATGGCGATCTGGATTTGTGGCAAATCCAATTCACCAAAGGGTTGCGTAATGATCTGCCGCTGACGCGGGAGTATCTTTATCAAGAATAATTTTTTATTTTTTCTTATGCGTTTCAAATTCATCATTCCATTTGTGGGTTTACTTGTGTTGATAGGCGCCGGGTGTGCATCTGCACCGCCGCCCTCTGCGTCATCTGTCGCGACGACCACCAAAACAGATGAACCTCCAAGAGATTATTTAGACGAAGCCGCCGTATTTATTGAGGTCAGCGAAAAAGGTTTTTTTCCAGATCATGCGGTCATCCATAAAGGGGAAAAAGTTGAATTCAAAAATACCGGGAACGTCGAAGTGTGGCCCGCTTCTGATCCGCACCCGGTTCACACGGATTACTCAAAATTTGATCCACATCGCGGACTCAAATCGGGAGAAACATTTGAAATTGATTTTCCGGAAATAAAAACCTATCGTTTTCACGACCATCTAAACCCAGTCCATCGCGGTGTGATAGAGGTAAAATAGTTTAGATGCGTAAAATCTGGTCAAGATAGGCGAGCGCTTCTTCACGTGTTTTCATTTTTCCTTCGTCGCGTGCCGTTTCGATCGCGTTGATGATTTCGCCCATACGGGGCCCTGGTTTGATCCCGCGTTCAATCAAGTCTTGGCCGCGTACCAATGGTTTTGTTGGCGCTTCATCGAGCTGATGATCCAAAATAGTTTGCGTGAAGAGCTGACCGGCGACATAGGTTTCCGTTTCCGCTTCCGGCAACGCACGTCCGCGATGATCAGCCTCGGCGGAAGCGAGCAGCACTTTCCATGACAGCGGATAAATTTTTTTCAGCAATTTACGCACGACGTTGGCGTACTGTTCGTCGTTGAGTTCTCCTCTTTCTTTGGAGCGAAGGAGCGCTCCCGGTTTAAGGTGTTGCGTGGCGCTCATGATAGAGGCGTGCTCCACCACTTCTCCAAACATCCATTTTTTGCACAGGGAACGGGTCGGTTCCTCACCGGCTTCCTCGTGTCCCAACGATCGAATACGGGGAACTCCTTTTTTTTCACCCATTTTTGTGGTCGCGGGTTTCCCAAGATCGTGGCAGAGTGCACCCATCATCACCTGAAGTTTTTCTTGTTCGGTGAACCCTTCTTCCCGTCGAATGATTTTTGCCGCTTGATCAACCACCATCAACGTGTGAATCCACACGTCGCCTTCCGGATGCCATTCCGGTTCTTGGGGCGTTTGTTTTAATATAAACAATTCCGGATAGTCCCGTTCGATGATACCCAAATCAAACATGAGCTGAAGTCCGACGGATGGTCGTTTGGCTTTGAGCAACAATTTTTTCATTTCCTCGGTCACGCGTTCCGGAGAGAGTTCTGCGAGATCGCCGCGCTTGACCATCTGACGCATGAGTTCAAAACTTTTTGATTCGATGGTGAGTTCAAATCGCGCGGCAAATTGGATGGCACGATAGACGCGCAGGGGATCTTCGATAAAGGTTTGTGGATCGGTCACGCGCAGGATTTTTTGCTCTAGATCAGCCTGACCGTCAAACGGATCGATGATCTCGCCGGTCAATGGATCAGCTAGGATGGAGTTGATGGTAAAGTCACGTCGTCGTGTCGCGTCTTCGATCGTCATCGAGGGATCGCCTTCGACCGCAAAGCCTTTGTGACCTATTCCAGTTTTTGAATCGCGCCGCGGAATGGAAATCTCAAATTCCAAACCATCATCGAGAGTCACATGAAAAATACCGAATGAACGTCCGATCAAATTGAGTTTTTCCGGATAGAGTTTTTCAAGTAACGCTTGCAGGTCGTCCGGAGGAACACCATAGACTTCCATGTCCAGGTCATCTGATTGGATATTGAGCAGCGCATCACGCACAAAACCGCCGACGATCAAAGCACGAGGATGTAGGATGTAGGATGTAGGATGTAGATTACGAATGGCGGACGCAAAATTCTGCGCGGCTTCGAGAAGATGTGGGTTTTGGGATTGGAGGGTTGACATTGAGTTCATTTTATGATAATAAGGCCATACAACCGAAGAGACAAGAGGAGGAGCTCATGCATGTTTACAAAAAGATCTTGAGTCCAGAGCTGGCGACGGATCGTGTGACCTATAAGGAGGGGGTTCGTCCGAAGCCGAAGACGAGCTTTCTTCTGAATGCGAAGTTGGCGGACGAGACGATGGCCATCAAGTATGACACGCCTTTCCAGATCGGGTTCTGGATTCACGAGGATGATGATGTCTCGGATGGACGTCAACTCGAGTTCGACGACTGCATGCCGTTTCAGGTCATTTACGGCGATGTCGCCATCCACTTCGACTTCTTTCTGGCCGGCCACAGCCCGAAGGGTTCGTTTCTCACCGCGGTTGCCATGCGCGTAGTGGAACAGATCTCGCTCCAGGTAGGATTGAACGATTCCGGAGAGGTGAGCTTCGAGATCCAGATCGGCGACTTTGCCACGCAGGTCCGGGTGCCTCGCGCGGACATCGCCAAGTGGTTCGACTTCCCCGCCCAAGACGACGAGTAAAGACTAGCCGTTCCTTCCCGCATTCCTTCCGCGACTCACTCTCGCGGTATTTTTTTAAATTTTTTTCCGATTATGGTGATTAACTCCTCTAATCCGCTCCGCGTCACCGCCGACACAAACACTGGCGTGAATTTTTTATATTCTTTTATCAACTTTGTTTTTCCAAGCCGCTTCACCATATCCATTTTGTTGAACACATAGATTTTTGGTGTTTGTGATACGCCGAGTTGATCGAGAATGGCTTCGACTTCGTGAATTTTATCATGCATATATTGATCACTCGCATCAATCACATGCAAAATCAGATCCGCATCAATGGTTTCATCAAGGGTTGATCGAAAGGCGTCAATCAATTGTGGCGGCAGGTCTTGGATGAAGCCGATGGTGTCGGATAAAAGGCAGGACGTAGGAGGTAGGTTGTAGGCGGTAGGCAAAATCAATTTTCCTATGCGTGTATCCAGCGTTGCGAATAATTCATTCGCCACGTACGCGTCTTTTTTTGTCAGTGCGTTTAGAAGTGATGACTTTCCCGCGTTCGTATAGCCCACGATTGAGACGGTTTTCAATCCTATCCGATCGCGACGTTGACGATGGTTGAGTCGTGAGCGTGCGATGCGTTCAAGTTCTTTTTTGACCTGACGCTCTTGTTCGGCTAAATGACGTTTCATGATTTCCGTATTTGTTTCTCCTAAGCCTCGTGTTCCAATCCCGCCGGTTTGTTGCATCATCTCCATGCCCATGCCAAAAATACGCGGACCCATGTGATGGATGGCTGCGAGTTTGATTTGCAATTTTGCTTCCGCCGTTTTGGCGTGTTTGGAAAAAATTTTCAGGATCAAATCCACGCGATCCCATACGGCCATGCGATGTGGACGTAGACGCTCCTCGATTTCAAATAACTGTTTTGGTTTAAGGAGATTGTTGACAATCAAAAGCTCGGCCTTTAATTCTTGGCCGAGGCGAATGATTTCCTCGAGTTTTCCCGATCCGATGTAGGTTTGATAATCCGGCACGCTGCGCTTTTGAATCAACTTCACCACCGTGATTCCGCCGTAAGTCGAAGTAAGCGATTCAAGTTCCAGCAATCTTCGTTTCGCCATGGCCTGATCAATCTTTGGCCCGACAATGTCGATCAAAATGGCGTGAGGGGTGAGAGAAAGAGGATGCATGGCGATGAAGGTCAATTCACCGAGAACAATCTTTTTACCACATCCAAGATATCATCCTTCATAAGATCCACATGCAGCTCCTTTTTGATGAGTGAAAGTTTATCTTGAGACAATTTTTTCTTTAACGCGTGAGCCAATTCTGCCGGCATCACGAGGTGAATCGCGTGCGCGTGGTTGGTGGAGATGAAAGGCGTGAGACGATCCGCCATCATTTTTATAAAATGATGCAATCGGTCGTCATCCAACGGTTCCGGACCGCTGCCTGAACCGTGATCTGTGTTCACGAAAGATGTTTCATTATCCGTTTTCCGTTCTCGTGGGAGGGCCATCGTATCTTTCTGTTCAAGCGTCATCAGATGAGCCAGCCAAAACTGCGCGTGAATATGATCTGCGAGCACGATGAGCGTGGGTTCGGAAAAATGTTGCAGCGATTCAGGGAGAAACATAGTGGTGTTCAAGGCAGCGCGCCTCATAAGTGACGTTAGATTGTGAGCCTTCGATGAGGATCACCGGATCGTTGGCAGAGACAGGCTCGCCGTTGCGAAGGCGCTGGGTACGCGTGGCGTTGTAGTTGCGACAAACGCCGCACACGGCACGCAGGCGTTGCACAATCGTTTCCGGCAAAGCCATAATAGCATGAGCGGCCGGAAATACGGTGCCGCGAAAATCCGTGTCCAGTCCGGAAACCAAAATGGTTTTTCCCCGTCGAAGTTGTTGTTCGAGCAGAGGTGCCACATCTGCCGAGAAAAGCTCGAATTCATCCAAACCGATCACATCAAAATTCTTCATCATTTCAACCATCGCGTCCGGATACTGAATATCGATCGCCACCGCGTCATGTAAAAGACCGGAACGTGATTGCACCGTCGGGGTACGCGTATCGAGCGAAGGTCGCAAACAAACGGTTGGAATTTTTTGTTCGTGAAAAATTTGCAGGTGGCGCACCAACTCAAGCGTTTTGCCGCACGCCATGGGGCCGGTAAAAAAGGTGATGGAACCTTGGCGCAGCATGGGGGTCGTAAGCGGCATCATACGGCGCACAGCATAATGAGTGCGCAGGAGAAGGGCAAGTAAAATTTATTGCGCCGTGATCAAGACCCCGGAAAAATCATCCTCCGATTTGTATGCGGCGAGACGTTCAGCCGTTTTTCCAAGCAGTTTAGGGTTTTTTATGACCTGTCGTAACAGATCAAGCTGCTCAATCGAACTTTTTCCTTGAGCCAGTACGTGCTGCACCACTTCCGTATCCGTAGAGTCCGTATATTTGTTTTCCAATTTATCCATAGCATCGCTCGTTACAAGCAACGCTTCTCCGGGTTCAAGGCGTACGATCGCGAGCGATGGTTCCGCCTGTTCATCATCCCTTCCCAACCCGCCCACCATGGTCGCTCGGAGTTGACTATAGGACATTTTTTGTCCGCTCACCGTGATGGTTAAAGATGGATCGGCTTTGATTTGGTCGAGATCATCTTGAGTAATGAGTTTTTTCTGCTGCAAATGCCGTAACAAAGAATCCTCCGTCGTAATTTGGCGGATACTCCCATCACGAGCTCTCACATACGCCGGACTGTCACCAACGCTCGCAACAATTGCGTATCGAGCTCCACTTGGGGTTTCGTGAATGAGAAAAAGATTTTCCGTTGTCTTGCCACCGCTCTCAACGACAAATTTTTGTGTTTGCTTCACGGCTTCAATGGCTGCCCAAGCGCTATTGGCAATTCGAGGATCTTCTCCCATGGCCATGGGGAGCATCTCGTTAATATAGGGGAGGCCGACTTCAGGAATAACCCCGCCATGTTTTTTTTCTTGATGAGCCAGAATTTTTCGTTCCGCGTCTTGTGTGGTGAGAGTTAGCGCTTGCGCCAGAGATTTTTTCAGCAAAGGCTCCGCGTTTTGTACGGCCGCTTCGCTTGCCAAATCTCCCGGCCCTTGCGCTTCACCGCCTGCGCCATCGGCCAAAACTCCAGCGAGCTTGAGACAGCCTCTAGGATCTTTAGGGTCAAATACGAGGGCGCTGTCTTCGTTAAATGCCTCTGGTTTTTGGTCATTCTTTTTCTCCATACTCATGACCGCATCAAGTCGATCGAATCCGGGAATCCGAAAAGCCGGGACCACTTTTTCTTTTTGATTGGCCCGCGTCCAGGTGAGCGCTTCCTCTACTTGTGGCTCCACTCCTTTTTTTCTGAGGACTTCCGTCGGAAGAGGAGGGGGTTGTGGTTGGTGTCGAGCAGCATCTCGAGGTATTGGTGGAGGACGTTTTGCTGGCGCATTCACAGGATTTTCAAAGCTCATAATAAACAAAAAGTAACATGAAAATGGCTTTTTGTCAATTTCATGCGCGAGGGGGTTGACAGATGGTGCGTTTGTGCTAAGGTCGAAAGGTCACAAGGAGGTGACCCATGTCCACGACCGGGCAGGAAGCGGCCGAGTACAGGGTCGCGGAAGCTTTCATCATGATGGTCCTCGGGTTCCGGTTGGAGCTCGTGGACGAAGGACAGACACTCCGTGTCTTGTTCGACGCTCCGGTTGGTTTCCAACCAAAGGCTCTGGAGTGGGGAGTTGGCATCACTCTTCACCTTCACTCGGATCACGGAACGACGTATCTCTTGCAGGGTCGGTTGCGGCACGTGTTTTCACCTCCCGGCAGTACCTTCAACATCTACCGGGTCGAACTCACCGATGAAACCGTCTTCGCGTTCCCGTTTCTCAAGATCGGGAGTGACGGTCGCGTCCGGAACGTGTCGCACATCGAACTGTGCACGGCACAGCTGCGGCCGGGCAGACGTATCGACGATCATGCGTTCGTTGCGGTCGAACATCAGCCCCTTGCCTCCTTTTCCTAGAGTCCCTTCCCGGGGCTTATTTTTTTCCAAAAATTTGCTTGTGTACGGAGTTATTTTCCCTTGCAAATTCAACGCCTTGACAACCTTTTCTGATTTCTATACACTCTGGTCACTTCAATTCGCCATGTCCTCTGCCGTTCTTCGGCGAAGGACCACTGGGATTCTATGACTTACCCCTCTTCCGCGAGCTTTGACTCGCTTCACGGCTAAGCACCCAGAACCCCCATGGGGATGTGAGAAGTGCTTGGCCGACGCCAAGCACTTTTTTTACACGGAGAAGAGTCAGACACTGATCGTTTCCGATGCCTATCGAAATCGATCAGTGTCCGCCTCAGAGGAAGATGTATGAATGAGGAAGTAAGAATTAAAAATTCTTTATTCCTCATTCATACTTCATACTTCTGCCCAACGGACCGGACTTCGACAACAGAAGAAAGTCAGTACGTAATATGTACAAGGCAAATGAGCCCGCTCTCTTAAAGGTCTTTTCGAGAGTGGTGCTTGCAATGTAAGCGAAATAAATACACCTTTAATGGTTGAATCAAGAATCATGAATCAGGAATTAGGATTTGTGATTCAGTTCAACCGGTGCCATCGATCTCATCTTAATTTGTATTCATGATTCATAATTCTTGATTCATGATTCTTCCTGATGAGCATCTGAATGGCCGAAGCACGTAAGGGCGTACGGTGGATGGCTAGGCAGTGAGGAGCCGACGAAGGACGTGGCAGCCTGCGATAAGCCTCGGGGAGGTGGCAAGCAACCTTTGATCCGAGGATTTCCGAATGGGGAAACCCCTCCGCAAGAACTGCGGAGACCCACATCTGAATACATAGGGTGTGTGGAGGGCACCTGGGGAAGTGAAACATCTCAGTACCCAGAGGAAAAGAAAAAAAGTATACGCAGACTTTATAAATTCGCACTAGGCATCTCAGTTCTCACGAGAACTGAGATGCGCGAATTTATAAAGTCTGCAATATTCCCTGAGTAGCGGCGAGCGAAACGGGAACAGCCGAAACTTTCATGATTAATCTTCTGCACCGAGTTGGACGCAAGTTTAACCGCGGGCAGGAGAGGCGAGCTTGGGCTATCGTCATGAAGGGGTTGTTGGGACAGAAGCATGTATCACCCAAGAGATGCGTGGAGAGCAGATGATGTTAGTCGAATCCGCTGGAAAGCGGAACCAAAGACGGTGATAGTCCGGTAGGCGAAAACATCCATCTCCTCCAGTTTTTGATCCATAGTACGACGAGGCACGAGAAACCTCGTCGGAAGCAGCCACGACGATGTGGCAAGGCTAAATACTCCTCCTGACCGATAGTGAACAAGTACCGTGAGGGAAAGCTGAAAAGTAGCCCGGGAGGGCGATGAAATAGTATCTGAAACCGTACGCTTACAAGGAGTTGGAGCGGGCAGCAATGTCCGTAACAGCGTTCCTATTGAAGAATGAGCCGACGAGTGTGCTATACGTCGCTTGGTTAACCCCGTGCGCGGGGGAAGCCACAGTGAAAGCGAGCCTGAATAGGGCGTTGGTGGCGTATACACGACCCGAAACCCGGCGATCTATCCATGTCCAGGATGAAGTTCCGCGAAAGCGGAATGGAGGTCCGAACCCACGAGCCGTGCAACACTCGGGGATGAGATGTGGATAGCGGTGAAATTCCAATCGAGCTGGGTGATAGCTGGTTCTCCCTGAAATAGATTTTGGTCTAGCGCTGATTAATAGCATGGTGGAGGTAGAGCACTGAATGGGAATCGGGGCGCAAGCCTACGATTTCCAACCAAACTCCGAATGCCACCATGTGTTCCCAGCAGTCAGTCCTTGGGGGCTAAGCTCCAACGGACAAAAGGGAAACAGCCCTTGATCGCAGACTAAGGTCCCTAAATTCATACTCAGTGTCAAAGGTGGTCGGGTGACTTATACAACCAGGAGGTTGGCTTAGAAGCAGCCATCCTTTAAAGAAAGCGTAACAGCTCACTGGTCGAGTTACTCGGCGCCGAAAACTTACCGGGGCTCAAGTACGGTACCGAAGTCGCGGGTTTCTTCCGGCGTTTACGTCGGAGGGAGCGGTAAGGGAGCATTCTCTTCGCGCTGAAGCGGAAGGCGTGAGCCACCGTGGAGCGGAGAGAAGAGAGAATGTCGGCATAAGTAGCATTAAGAAAGGTGAGAATCCTTTCCACCATAAACCCAAGGTTTCCAGGGCAACGCGAATCGTCCCTGGGTTAGTCGGTCCTAAGGCGAGGCCGAAAGGCGTAGTCGATGGACAGCAGGTTAATATTCCTGCACTTCCATATTTTTTCGACGGAGTGACACATCGTTCAACTGGTCGAGTCTCCTGGAATGAGACTTCGGGCGCGCAGGGGTGTTCCGCATGCAAATCAGCGGAGCATAAGCCTCGGCGTGAGCGCGAGTCTGCCGCAAGGCGGACAAGGATCGGGACTGCGGTGTCGAGAAAACCTTCTAGAGCTAAGGATATGGAAACCGTACCGTAAACCGACACAGGTGGGTGGGCATACGTGTGCCAAGGTGTACGAGAGAACCCATGTTTAGGAACTCGGCAATACAACGGCCGTAACTTCGGGATAAGGCCTGCCCAGAGCAATCTGGGCCGCAGCGAAAGACGCAAACCGACTGTTTACCAAAAACACAGCTTCCTGCTAAACCGCAAGGTGATGTATAGGAAGTGATGCCTGGCCAGTGTCAGAACGTTAAGGGGAGAGGTCATCTCCGATTTATCGGAGGGCAGCCTTGAGCTGAAGCGCTGATGAACGCCGGCGATAACTATAATCGTCCTAAGGTTCGCCAACTCTCTTTTGAGGGTTTGCGAACGGACTGGGACGATTGTGGTGAGTGAGATAAACAGAATGCTAAATACAAATGCTACCTCGCTTCGATGTAAATCGAAGTTGGTCCAAATCCGTGGCTAAATGCTCGCAAAGAGCAGGGAAATTCTCGTAAGAGAATCCCAAGAGACTATACGCCACGCCCCCGATGTTCATCGGGGTGAAGAGATAGTCCTTCGTCAAAAGGAAACGAAGAGCGAAATTCCTTGTCGGGTGAGTTCCGACCCGCACGAATGGCATAACGAGTTTGCGACTGTCTCAACATGGGACTCGGCGAAATTGCAAGTGGGGTGAAGATGCCCTGTACGCGCAGTCAGACGAAAAGACCCCGTGAAGCTTTACTACAACTTGATATTGGGTAACGGCTTAGTATGTTCAGAGTAGGTGGGAGCCGCAAGGCAACAATGAGACACCACCCTTACTCTTTCGTTATTCTGATCGCAGACCGTATATCCGGTTTGTGAGACAGTATCTGGTGGGTAGTTTAACTGGGGCGGTTGCCTCCCAAAAAGTAACGGAGGCGTTCACAAAGGTCAGCTAGCTCCGGATGGAAATCGGAGCGATTCCGCAATGGGATAAGCTGGCTTAACTGCAAGACCAACAAGTCGAGCAGATACGAAAGTAGGACATAGTGATCCGACCGTACGATATCGGACGGCGGAAGCTCAACGGATAAAAGCTACTCCGGGGATAACAGGCTGATCTGGTCCAAGAGTCAACTAGGGCTCCCTCTGACAGTAATGTCAGAGTAAACAGCAACTCAAATCGGGGAAACCCTCGCATTCAATATGATATATTGAAAGCAGGGCAATCCCGAGGGTAAGAAAGTTTGTCTTTATGGATACGATCAAGGCGCGTGAAGCGCGAATTCAACAAGTGACACCTCTCCAAAAAGAATTGATTTTCGGATCACTCCTTGGAGATGGACATTTAGCACGAACGACAAGCGGATATGCATTTCGAGTCAACCACAGTTTTTCACAAAAGGAATATGTGGACTGGAAATATGCATTTCTTCTGTCGCTCACAAATTCGGCGCCGCGCGTGTATCAACAAAGTTATTATTTTCGAACCGTCACACATCCGATCATGACGGATTTGCGTAGAATGTTTTATGAAGGAAATCAGAAACGACTTCCGCATGAAACAGAAACGCTGATCACGCCATTTGCTTTTGCAATATGGCTTATGGATGATGGAGCGCGGGACAAGAATCAACTTCGATTGAATACCCAATCATTTTCTTTTGAAGAAAATGTGAGGCTGATCCATATCTTAGAGGCTAAACTTGGAATAACGACAACCATCAATCGTGACAAAGATCGTCATCGGTTAAGGGTTTGTGCGACGAGTATGCCGCGTGTGCGGCAACTGGTGGCGTCGTTTATCATTCCAAGCATGCAATACAAACTTTCCCTGTAACGACTTCAGGTAAGCCACGTAAAAGCGCAAGCGCTCTACGTGGCAAGGGCGATTCACACATCGTTCCCCTGAGATTCTTCAGAATTTGAAAGAAGTCTGAATGAAGAATAATACGTTGCCATCCTGAAAAGGATGATGGGATAGTCTACATCATAAGAAATTATGACATCAATGCCACATCGACGACCAGGTTTGGCACCTCGATGTCGGCCCATCGCATCCTGGGGCTGGAGAAGGTCCCAAGGGTTAGGCTGTTCGCCTATTAAAGCGGTACGCGAGCTGGGTTCAGAACGTCGTGAGACAGTTCGGTCTCCTGTCTACTGCGCGCGTGGAAGGTTGAGAGGGCGATTCTCTAGTACGAGAGGACCGAGAATCATAGACCTCTAGTGCGCCTGCTGTTCTACCAAGGGCATCGCAGGGTAGCTACGTCTAGAACGGATAAACGCTGAAAGCATCTAAGCGTGAAGCCGTCCTCAAGATAAACCTTCGTTATTTAGGACCCTTCGAGACGAGGAGGTTGATAGGTGGTAGGTGTAAGAGCCGCAAGGCTTTGAGCCGAGCCATACTAATAGTCCGATGCTTCGGCCATTCAGGTGAAAATCCAAAATGGCGAAGAACAGGTGTGTGAAAAACACTTACATTGCTTTTGCCTTGTACATATTACAGACTGACTTAATCGTTGAGCCTTCGGCCTTCCTCTTGCGACCTTTTATTGAGTTCGCGGAGGCGGGGCCGGTGGCTCAAGCGATCATGATTCATATATTCATTTCAGCGTTCTCGGTGCTTTAGGCGGTGAGGTCACACCCGTTCCCATCTCGAACACGGAAGTTAAGCTCACTGGCATCGATGGTACTTGGACCCAACCCGGTCCTGGGAGAGTAGACAAGTGCCGGGAACATTGAAATGAATGGTTGGATGATAAAAAACACTCGCAGGAAATCGGGTGTTTTTTGAATTTTTGAATTTTTGAATTTTTGGCAGGTCTATTTTTCCCAGAGGGTAGAAAAAACAGCTCTAAGATTTTGAGCCATATTTCGATCACGCATTTCAACGAGAGAGAAGGGTGACTCGCGTGTGTTGATGGTGATGACGGTGTCGCCAATCACCCAAAGTGTTCCAGTGAATGTTTCTTTGCTTTTCCAATAACGAATTTCGCGACGCGCAGGAGTCCGCGTCCGCATCTCTCGTTCAGACGCCTCATCATTACTAAAAAGTTTTAAAACGATATCCGTCGGAGCTTGTTTCCAGTACCAATCAATCCAATCACCATACTTGGAAACAAAGGATACATCTTGGAAGCCCCACCATGTTTTATCGGATGTCATGAGTCCTACATTCCATTCATCACTTTTTTCACGCAAATATTGTCCCATGCGTTGCTCCGGAATGAAGGTGATGGCTGGAGCGACGTAGTGCGAGACCGAGGGCAAAGAACGAATTTCATCAATCGTTCTGGCGATCAGAGATTTTTTTTCGTGTAAGTTTTTTTCCTCTTGAGTGGTCATCACGGATAAAGCTTCTGGGGGAGCAGCGAGTAGGGCTTTGACGGGGGAGGTGAGGTCTTCTTGGAGAACGCCTCGATCAAGTAGTTCCTTGGCTACGCTATAAACCGTGGTTCGGTTCAGCTTTGTTTTTTTAGACAGGTCTGTGTAATTTAACCGGCCATGTTCAAGCACCGCGGTATAGATCGCGATCTGTTTTTCCGTAAACCCGAGTTTTTTGAGTAATTCTTGAATCATATGCCCACAGTATACACATTTGTTGGTATATAGTCAACAATATTATTTATTTAGCTTAATATAAATAAAATAACGTCGTAATACTATTGACAAAAGTATCATTTCATGATAGTCTACTCCCTAACGGTTGAAAAAGGAGGATCCAAATGACAACGAAGAGGTTTTGGGTACAGATGGGCGTGATCGTTCTGCTTCTGTGCAGCTTGATCGGTTCGAGCCTGCGCAGTTCGGGGCTCGTTCACGCGCTGAAGATGGAGATGACGGCTCGGGAGGAGTTGCGGACACAGGTGTTCACCCTTCAGGCCGCTCTGCGTTACGGAAATAGAGTGGAGTTCTCGAAAGGAATACTCAGGATCACGGGTGATGATGAGAGGTGGACGTTCATCGATACGCAAGAGGGGAAGCTGAGCGTGGACTCGGGTCGGTATCTTCCCGGCTTCAAGTAGATTCAAGGTACTTTTTCTCCGAGGGGGCAGACGTACGCCCCCTCATTTTTCCAAGGCTCTATCTTTGATGGAGCTTTAGAAAAGTAATCGTGAAACACAAAGTGTGATATCATGATTATTAATTCATCAGGCTTTATTATTAATTAATTTTATCTTTATGGATAAAAAAGGGACTACGCTTGCGGTGATTGCCATCATCATCTCTATCGCGGCGCTTATGATGGGTGGGAAGACGAACGCGACAGGCTCAATCGGGAGCTCTGTTTATAACAAAGTAGTTAGTTCTGGCACTATCAGAGCTTGTTATACCGCTTTCCCTCCGGCATTAATAAAAGATCCAAATACTGGAAAACTATCTGGTATATTTTTTGAAACCTTAAACAAGGCAGCACAAAATATGGGTTTGAAAATTGATTGGAGTATCGAAGTCGGTTGGGGAGATGCGATTGAAGCCTTAAATTCTGGTAAATGCGACATAGTCGGTTCCGACTCATGGAGTAACTCTACCCGTGGTAAAAGTGCCGAATTTATCCAGCCGGTTTACTACAGCGCCATTAATGCATATGTCCGGGCCAATGATAATAGGTTCGATAACAATGTATTGGTCGCGAATAATGCAGATTATAAATTGGCCACTTTGGACGGAGAAACTTCGCAAGCTATCGCCGCGCAAAATTTTCCAAACGCAAAGACCGTTCAATTGCCACAGCTGTCAGATGTTTCTCAGTTATTTGTGAATGTTGCTGATGGAAAAGCAGACATGACATTCCAAGACACAGCCACAGCTAATCAGTATATGAAAAGTAACCCAGGAAAGATTAAAAATGTCTCAACTAAAAAACCGATTGTTGTATACGGGGATGTGATGATGGTGAAAAAGGGAGAATTTGTTTTCAAATCTGCAATAGATAATGCGATCATTGAGCTACTTAATAATGGATACATTGATGGTGTAATAAATAGGTACGAATCAGGTGGTATCTACCGGGTAGCTACGCCCTACGTAATATCGCAATAAGCATATGTCCGTGTGGAATATAATCTACACATACAAAGAAGGCCTGTTATCAGGCCTTCTTGTGACTCTAGGGCTGTGTGTCATTATTTGGCTGTCGGGTCTTATCTTCGGTGTTCTCTTTGGCGCCTTTGCTCATCGCCAAAAAAAAAGTACAGGATGGTTTCTTAAAATTCTTTCTTTTCTTTTGGCGAGTACACCTGTCTTGGTACTTTTATTTTGGTTACACTATCCACTCCAATCCCTCTTGGGAGTCGTTATTGTTCCATTCATAACCGCGGCGTTTACTCTCTCCCTCATTAATATTGTCGGTGTTGCCCAGATAGTGAGGGATGCCCTCGATGATTTTCCTCAACAATATGTTATCGCTGGAAAAGTTTGCGGACTTACGGAAAGAGAAATTTTTTCAAAAATAGAGTTACCAATTATTTTTCGGCAAACGATTCCGCAATTTCTTACATTACAGGTGAGCATGCTTCAACTTACATTGTTTGCAAGCCTTATTTCTGTGCAGGAACTTTTTCGTGTTGCACAACAAATCAATTCAATCATTTACAAGCCTATCGAAATTTATACAGCACTTGCCGTATTCTTCATCGCTATTTGTTTGCCGTTGAATTTGTTCGCATACTGGTTTAAAAATACGTATACGAGAAATGTATCCGAAAAATAATATGTTGCTCGCAAAAAATATCAATAAAAAAATAGGAGGTAGAGATATATTAAAAAATATATCCTGCTCACTTGAAAGCGGAGAAATTATTTCTATCATCGGCCCAAGCGGGGCTGGTAAAACTACTTTTTTGCGGGCCATTTCGTTGATTGATCTTCCAGATTCTGGTTCCCTTGAAATTGGAGAAGACAGGTATCAATTTCCGATCAAGCGAGTTGAAGATATTAGATATCCTTACCCAAACTTAACGGTTGTTTTTCAACAATTTTTCATTTGGCCGCACCTAACAGTCCGAGAGAATATTATTCTTGCTCTCCGAGGCAATGTTGATAAAAAACACTTTAATGAATTAGTAGGATTGTTCCAAATGAATGAATTCCTAGATAGATATCCCAATGAAGTGTCATTAGGACAACGACAGAGAACGGCTCTTGTACGAGCTTTGATGTTGAAGCCAAAGTATCTTTTATTAGATGAGGTAACCTCGGCTTTAGATATAGAACAGGCCCACCTTATTCTTGGACATCTTAAACACATTGCCGAGAAAGGCGTTGGAATAATTTTTGTAAGTCATGCGTTACATTTGGCGAGTAAAATTAGCGATAAAGTAATATTTTTTGATGATGGGAAGATTGTCGAGGAAGGGACCAGTAAAATTATCAAAAATCCAAAAACAGACAGATTAAAAAAGTTTATCAATATTTCCCAGCAAATCATTTAGCCTATGGAGGCTTGGTGACGAACCAGCGGTTATCGAAATCAAAAACGCCCACGCGGCCAAATCCTATCAGAATTATTTTAATTTGTTATGGGATCACAGCACTCCTAATCAACGAATAAAATAAAAAAACCGAGTGTGCGTGGCACGACTCGGTCGTAGGGCGAAGGTGCGGATTACTTTGGCGGTTCCTGTTTCTCCCCGAAGGGATCGTCCAGGACTCCATCGAGCAGTCCTTTTTTCTCCTTCTTCGGCGGCGGTTCGGGTTTTGCTGCCGGAGGAGGAACTGCTGCCTGAGGAGTTGCTTTTTCTTCCGGTTCTGCCACAGGCGGAGGAGTTGGCAGCTTGGGCAGAAGAGACCGCCGGACTTCCGTTGCCGGAACTACCATGGGCGGGGCCTTGATCTTGGGCACGGGCTTTTCCTCGATCTTTGCTTCCGAGGGAGGGCTCATCTCTGGGAGATGAGTGGCGAGATCAGGTGGAGGCGTGATCACGACGACAGGGGCCATCATGCGACGAGGTGGTTCAGCCGCCTTCGGGATCAAGACTGCGTCAGGCACTGTCACCGTCTGCACCTTTTTTTCTTGTGGTGCAGCAACGGTTGATGTGAGTCGTTGCCAGCCGATGATCGCCGCTCCACCTCCGATCAGGATGAGTGCGGCGACGACCACGAGCCACCTTCTTCCGTGAGCAGGGCTCACGATCATGGAAGCGGTCAGCGGGACAGGTGTTGGGGTCGGGATCGTCGCCGTGACCGGTGGTGCAGGGCTTGGTACCGCCGCACCGCTCGTCAGCGTTCTCTCACATGCCTCGAGCGCTTCGGCCATCTCTTGCATGGTCGAGAAGCGTTGATCGCGATCCTTGGCGAGCGCCTTCATCACGATCTCTACGAGAGCGGGTGGGATGTTCTTGTTCGGTACCCGGTTGGAGAGCGGGTCCGGCGGCTCGAACATGTGCTTCGTGAGCGTTGACATGTAGTTCTGCCCACGAAACGGCACCACGCCTGCGAGCATCTCGTACAGGATGCAGCCGACGGCGTAGATGTCGCTACGATGATCGATGTCCTCACCTTTGGCCTGTTCCGGGGACATGTACTCCGGCGTCCCAAGGAGGGCACCTTCTCGGGTCAGTCGCTGTTCCGTGTCCGGTGCCGCGACCTTGGCGATGCCGAAGTCCAGTACCTTTACGAAGTCGCCCCGCCCTCCTCGCGTGATGAGAAAGATGTTTTCCGGCTTCAGGTCGCGGTGGATGACGCCCTTCTCGTGCGCGGCTCCCAAGGCTCGGCAAACCTGGCCTGCGATGTAGAACACGCTCTCGAGGGGCAGGGCACCGCTCTCCACCAGCCGCCCGGCCAGATCCTTTCCATCGAGGAACTCCATAGCGATGAAGGCCGAACCATTCGGCGTCTCACCGAAGTTGCTGATGTCCACGATGTTCTCGTGGTCGATCTTGGAGGCGGCTTGCGCCTCTTGCAAGAACCGAGCGATGAGTTCCGGCTTGCGTGCCAAGTCGGGATCCAGGACTTTCAGTGCGATCCTCTTGCGGATCAGGACATGTTCAGCTTCGTAGACAGTACCCATGCCACCTTTTCCAAGCACCCTCCTGACCTTGTACTGGTCGACGGTGGCGCCGACCAAGGGGTCTGCCGGTTGCGGCGTTTGCGGCGTTGCTGCCATGTTTCACCTCCCTCTCTTTCTGATTTACGGTCTTTCGTTGTGAAGGTTCTTCAGCGGAAATCATTACCGCGGAAGTTGAATGATGTTACGAGAACACCTGATTTTAAGCTGAAATAGGCAAAAACCTATCGGTTTATGAAATCATACTTCTGCCAGCTTGTCAACATTTGAGTCTTTCCCGCGCCATGACAGTATTTCTTCCAAGGTTTTTTTAGAAACGCCCCCAAAAACGTAGAGAAAGAAAAGATACACGATGATTCCTATGTTAATGGTTATTGGTAGCCACATGTTTTGTAAGAGCAAGAGGACAAGGCTCATGATGATGGTGGCGAAGCAGGCGGCGATAGTGGTTTTTGGTTGAAATGTGAGAGGGGTGGTGCGATGGGTCATCACAAGCGATCCAATGCCTACGCAAGTTTCGGAAAAAACCGTGAGCCAAGCGGCAGCCCATAAGCCATAGGTAGGAATGAACAGGAGGTATCCGACGAGCGTCACAAGCGCCACGACGATGTAAATCGGAATCATTTTACGTTGCACGTTCAAGGCAATCACTGCATGGGAAAAAATGGTGTTGAGATAAATCATGCCCACGGCGATAATCAAAATTTTCATCACGTCTCCGGACAGGGCAAAGTTTTTTCCGGCGACGATAATCATAATTTTTTTCCCGAGGATCCATGTGCCGACTATCAGCGGAATTACAAATATCATCATCACGTCAATCGCGCGGGCAATCAACAGGGAAAAATACGCATGGTTTTTTGTCGCCCATGTTTTTGCTAAAATCGGCAAAAGGATCCCGGCAAACATGAATGGCACGGTGATTAAAATTTCCAGCACGCGATAGGCCGCGCCGTAGATACCGACTTCGGCCTGTGATCGGACGAGCGACAAGATCAACGTGTCAGCTTTGAAATAGATAAGGCCAAAGGCGATGGTGACGCCCACGGGCCAAGAACGGTGCAACGCGCTTTTCCAAAAAGTCGGATCCCAGTTCCAATCGAAGGCGGCAAATCTTCGTGTGGTAAAAAAGATCCAGACAAAATTCGCGATGCTCGCGAGGGATACGAAACTTACAATCGGGACAAGACCCCAGCCCAGACGCCGCGCAAAAAGCAGTCCGATCAAAAGGACAAAGCGCCCTAGAATTTCCCCGACGGCAGCCAGATGCATCTTCAAATGCCGCTGTTGAACGCCGGTGATGATTTGTCCCAGAGAAGGAAAAAAGAATGAAGCGATGAGTGCAAAGATGGCGAGTTTGATCGTGATCGGATAAGGAGAAGCCCAGGCGATCGCAGGCGCAATGATCACGAGAACAATAAAGCCGGTCAAAAGACGCAGCGTAAAAAAAGCCGAAACGCAGCGTTTTTCATACGCTTCATCACCGGCGTGTTCGCCCAAGAGCGCGACGAGCGTCACGTTTAATCCAAGATCAAGGAGCAGCGCGAATATCTGCAAAAAAGCATTTGCGGTCGAATACGCGCCAAAACCTTCTTGACCCAAAAGGCGTGTCATCAATCCAACGATGACGATGCCGATGACGGTCGAAACAATCTTTCCACCAAGTTGTGCGCCGGTGTTCCAGGCGAGAGCGCGAGTGAGGGACATGAGGGGCAGTGTAACGGGCAAAGTTCCCTTTGACAAACACAAAAAATTACGCTATTTTATTTTCATTATGACCAGTGAGGCTGCGGCCGTTCAATCAGAGCCGTTGCGTGCGCCGGAGGTTGCAAAACCTTTGCGACCGTTGCGTTTGGTTGAAGGAGGAGGGGTGGAAGAAATGCAGCCCGGAGAAGCGCTGACGGAAGGCGAGGTTGAGGTGCGTTACGCAAAATATCAGGACTTGGATGCGGGCAAGCCGATTTTGGGAGAGCTACAGCACTCGCTTGATGAAGCGGCAAAAGAAAAAATTGCAGCTGCGGCGCAACTCCGTCAAACGATTGTCGCAACAGAAGCGCAAATTGAAGCGAGCAAACAAGAGGCTGTGCCCGCGGAATTAACGGAGCGCGTTTCCTTTATTATCAGTCGCGCAGAACGCAACGATGCGCTCGCCATGAATCTCATTCCCACTCGTCGAGACGAGGTTGGCTTACGTTTTGATGCGCATGAGGCCATGCAAAAATCAGCGGCGATTCGGCAAGGACTGGAGTTTTTGGATCGAGGAGAAGTCCGTCCGGAGTTTGTATCGCTCGTGAGCGATCAGATCGCGTACGTAGAAAAAGATATGGATGCATTAAAATCCCACACGGCCGAAGATCCGAGCGCCGTCGATCAATTGAAGGCGTTGGAAGCTAAGCACGCGACGCTGACAAAATTTTCACAGCGATTGCACGAGATGGGAGGGTGAAGTGAATAGAGTGAAAAATTTTTTGCATTAGAACTCGGTTTTTGTTTGCTCTCTGTCGAGAGCGTCGCTTCGCGCATCGTTCTCAGACACCTGATGCGGCAAAATTTTTCACTCCATTCACTTGATAGGGGAGGGGTGAGTGGAGGAGATGATCCGAAGCGTTGTCTCGCTTTCGTGTTATCATTTGAGCCATGCTTATTGGTATTGAAGCTTCACGCGCCAACCGGCAAAAAAAAACGGGTGTGGAGTGGTATGCGTATTTTTTGATTCAAAAATTGAAGTCGCTCACGGAAAGTCAAAAACATTCCTGGCTTTTGTATAGCAACACGCCGCTGGCCATGGGACTTGAGCGTGGACCATCGAACTGGCATGAGACACGATTGTCGTGGTTTCCAAAATATTTGTGGACGCAAATTCGATTGAGTTTTGAGATGTGGCGTCGTTCGCCGGAGGTTCTCTTTGTTCCGGCTCATGTTTTGCCTCGCGTGATTCCAAAGCGCACGGTCGTTACCATTCATGACATTGGGTTCCATCATTTTCCCGAATTGTACAAACCCATTCAACGTTGGTATCACGAGTGGAGCACGCGCGACATTCTGCACCGCGCCTCACGCATCATCACGGTTTCGGAATTTTCCAAGCGAGAGTTGGTTGAGTCGTATTACGCGGACGCATCAAAAATTTTTGTCACGCATCTCGGCATTGATCATGAGCGCTATCAACCCCTGTCCGCAGAACAATGTGAACCTATCCTGCAAAAATTTCGTGTGCCAAAGCCATTCGTGTTGTTCATCGGACGTTTGGAGAGAAAGAAGAATGTGGCGACGCTCGTCAAAGCTTTTCATCGATATAAAGAGGTGCGTGGTATTGGCGATCCGATGCAACTGGTTCTCGTTGGTCAGCCGGGCGTCGGATATCAAGAAATTGAGGAAGCGATTCGGGGGGGAGAATCAACCACGGCGATTCATCTTTTGGGATATGCGAGCGAAGAAGAAAAAGTGGCGCTGCTTTCCTCGGCCACGGCGCTCATCCATCCTTCTTTGTATGAAGGTTTTGGTTTGACGCCACTCGAGGCCATGGCTTGCGGCTTGCCGGTCATTTGTTCTCACGCGGGATCGCTTCCGGAAGTCGTGGGCATAGAAAATGCTTTATGGTTTGATCCGGGAGATGTGGACGCTCTGGTCCGGGCTTTGGGGCATTTGATTGATGATCCATCTTTGGGTGCGACGTTACGTGAACGTGGTTTGGCTTGGTGTCAGCGTTATACTTGGCAACAAACGGCAGAGCAGACTTTGTTATTACTCACGGATTTTGTTTGACGATCCATGCTCCATGTTCCATGATGTGGCATCTATGATTGATGAGCTCAAGGGAAGTTTGCGAGAACTGGGTCTCGGCCAGAAAGAGGCGGATGTGTATTTGGCGATGTTGCAGTTGGGGCCGTCGAGCGTGCAAGAGATTGCCGAAGCGGCTGCTATCAATCGTTCAACCGCCTACCTGATGATTGAGGAGTTGCAAAAGCATGGGTTGGCTTCAACGTTTGAAAAAGGAAAAAAACTGATGTTCGCCGCCGAGAATCCGCAGCGTTTGGTGTCGCTCGTCGTCCACGAGTTTTCCAATGTTGAGGCAAAGCGCCATCGTCTTGAAATGAGCTTGCCAAAATTATTAGCGGTGTTTAATACTCGCGATGACAAGCCGAAGATTCGTTTTTTTGAAGGAGAGGCGGCGCTTGAGGCGTTGCGTGATGAGATTCACGAAAGCCGAGATCCCATTTGGGAGGTGTATGCCGTCAATGAACGTCTGATCCACATCGCAAATATCAAAGGCAAAGAACGTATTGAAAGAAATCGGCGAGCGATCGGCGGGCGAGCGCTCATGGCCATTAAGCCCGGCTGTGTGCCACCCTATTTTGATATTGGTCGTCACGAAGCGCGCGTGATGAGTTATGAGCAGTATCCGTTTTCCGGAGACATTGCTATCACCGGTCATTGTTTGTACGTGGTGACCATGGAACATAAGGTGTCGGGAATTATCGTGGAGAGCAAAGAGATGACCTCAATTTTCCGCGCATTATTTGAAGCGGCTTGGAGTTGCGCCACGGCGTGGATGCCGCCCCCGGGTTGGGGACCACCAAAATGAATGGTCTCGCCGCAGACCTGACGAGGCACCGTCAATTATCGTAAATGCGTTCATTCACCGAAGCCCTATCCGCCTTCGTTAAAAGCTACGGCGGATTCGCCATTTTTACTATCGCAGCAAGCCGCGGTGTATGATGCGAAGGCGAATAAAAAAATCCCGCGTCCTCGAGGGTGAGGCAGCGGAAGGAGGGTAGGCGATCACGACGTCAGGATAAAGATCCTTCGGAGCACAGAGCCACACGGCGGCGGTCATGGAATCGACGGCGGCTTATGGCGTTCTGCCGGGTGCGGCAGCGCGGGTGGACCGTCATGCATCCACCGGGTCATCCCTGCACGCTTGCGTGCAGATGACGGGTTGCGGTTGCGCAATACACGATGAAAAACATTGACGCGTTCCATGTCCTCCTCCATGTGGGTGGTGGCCGTTGGGAGTCTTGGCAAGAGGATTCCTCAACTCTTTTGGCCTTGGCTGCTGATTCCTACATTTTTCCCTACACACTGTACCACCCGTACTACAGAAGGAGATCACGGGTTGTCCCGTGGGAAACCGACTTGGCGCGTGTCTTCAGTTTAAGAAAGGGCGAACGGATTTTTATTCGTGCGAGAGATATCCTTATTTGAAAGCATCTTATACTCGTGTTTTAGCGTCAATGTGGATAACTGATAAAAAAGTAAAATCACCACTTGAAATTTATTTTCATTTATGTGATAAAATGAATAATCTCCTATGAAATTTTCCGCTGGCGTTAATTTTGATCGTCAACCAAAAGCTTTAGAACCGACCAGCGCAGAGGGGAGGATAAAAGCTCGTTTGGATGTTTTACGTGGATTTGATGTGACCAATCCGGCGACGACTTTGAAGCGTGTTGAGGAATCTGTGACTCAAGCGTTTAAAGAGAACCGTGAAAAAGACGCGTATGGTTGGATGGCGATTTTAGCCATGATGCGGGAAGAGGTGATGCGGGATGCGTGGCTCGTTCGTCAGAAAAAACACTCTGCTCAAGTCGTGTCGGAGAAGGAATATGGGGATGTGGCAGGCACCTATCAAGGAACCCTCTTTCATTTACGGGAAGCTCCTTCCGAAATCATCCCACATCTTCCTTTGAGAGATTTGCAGCGTCGCTTGGCTGATGTGGAAGCGAATGAAAAATTTTATCGATTAGAATCATCGTCAACGGAACAGGGAAAACGGGCCAAACAACATTTGTGGTCAGCGTTTCTTTTGGAGGTGCAAGAGGGAAAGCAGGCGGAAATAGCTCTTATCGGTATTTTACGTTACGGATTGCAGTATTACCGAGCGCAACATGCATCATCAGGATCCGCTTCAGAGGAAGCGGCCTTGTTGGATCCGGCGTTGTATGTCCAAGGAACCATGCCGCGAGAGGATACATATCAGATCGGAAAATTTCGGGAAAGGGATCTGTTGTTTTTACTCCCCGGAGATTCTGAACCGTTAGCCCTGCAATTAAAGACCGGGCCGGAAGCTCATACAGCCGATCGATCATTGGTGTATCGTTTAGCTGTTGTGAATTTAGCCGCTTCCCGATTGATCGAGTGTTGGAAGAAGATTGGGGACCCAGCCCACCGTATGAGTGAAATGGAATGGAAGCATTGGAAGGCGGTGTATCGAGAGGTGATGGAGGATTTGGTGGAGCAGATGGGTAAGATCGCCCATGAACCTGCGGAGCGCGTTCACCAGTTTTTTCTTCCTTGGCAGCGGTCACGATCAAAGCCTGTGGTTGAGGGAACGACCGTATCACTCGACCAAGCGTTGTCTCTAAAAGAGATGAATCAACGGTGGCCAACAATTTTGACTTTGCGACCTGAATTGGAGCATGAAATAGGGCCGATGATCAATCTTTCTAATTTTACGCGGGCCAAGCAGTCGCTTCGAACATGGTGTGAACGGGAACCGAACTTACCTTTGTGGCAGGGTTGGATAAAAAATGCGGCGTAACATTTGACAGCTATCTCGGTATTCTGATACGTCAGTGGGATGGAAAAGCGACATTTTGCACATTTTTACAGCTCTTACATGGAGCGTATTTATAAATTCGTATATTTCCGCGTTTCCGGGCGCAAGGAATTGGCACAGGATCTGACACAAGAGATTTTTTTAAAGGCTTTTGAAGCGTTTGAGAGATATGATCCGGCGGTGAGTGAAACATCGTGGCTCTACACGATCGCCCGCAACCATATCATCAACTACCACGCAAAACAGCACCCGGGCGTTACGTTGGAAGAAATTGAGGATTCCAGTTGGGTATCTGTGGATACGCGTGAAGCCCTGGCAACCGAACAAGAGATGCGTTTTGTCTGGGAGGCACTGAAACGGATGCCTCGAGAAGATGCAGAGCTTATTCGCATGAAGTATTTGGAAGGATGGTCATTTGAGGATTTGATGCAGCATTTTGAGAAGTCCTCCGGAGCGTTGCGCGTTCAGGCAGGACGGGCTTTGAAAAAGCTAAAAGCCGAATTAAGACAAAAACACAGTATTGTATGAGATTTTTTTCTATTCATCATCTTCTGCATCGCTTACAACGTCGGGCGCGTCCTGATCGGTATTTTGTGAATTCGCTAAGGCAGACATTGATGGGAGCGGGTTATCTGCCGGCGTCACGTTTTTCTTTTTGGCATTCTTGGAAAATGGTGGCTGCGTCTTTCAGCATGATATTGAGTTTGAGTGCCGGGACAGCCGTCTACGCCTATACATCAGATACGGTTCTACCGGATCATCTTTTGTATCCCATTCGTTCCACGATTGAGGATGCGGAGTTGCGCCTGGCTCGAACCCCGCAAGAACAAGAGGCAATTCGTCTTCAACAGTTGCGGCGACGGATGCACGAGGTCAGTCTGTTAAGCTTCCACAAGCGAGTGTTACCACTCGCGCACACCAAGATTGTTTTGCGGGAATTGAAAAAGATCAGTGCGTCCTCGACCGTTTCCATTCCGGACCAACCACAAGTGCAGTCGAGCACTGCTCAAGTGTACTTAAAAGAGATTTTAAAAATTGAACGACGAGAGCTTTCGGAAATTTTCGATCAGCAGAAGGATGCTCAAACCGATGATGACAAGAATGAAGTCAACCAGACCCTTAAAAATCAGGTGGAAGAAATAGATCAAAATCTGAACTTATTGCAGCGCCGGGCGGAGCACAGTCAAGAGCGGAAGGCGAAGCTGCACGGAGCCGTGACGTCTACCGACAGTGACACGGATGAGAACGATGATTCACTGGAGAATTAATTTTGTCTGTTTTTGATTTTTACGCTAGGCTGGAGGACATGCTCAAAGTTTGGAATACTCTGCATAAAAAATTGGAAGAGTTTAAGCCAATCAAAAAGGGTCAGGTCGGCATGTATACCTGCGGCCCGACTGTGTATAACCCCGTAACGCTGGGCAATTGGCGGGCGTTTATTTTTGACGATGTCCTCCATCGTTCTTTGGAATTTTTTGGATACAAGGTAAATCAGGTGATGAACATCACGGATGTCGGACACTTGGTCGGAGATGCGGATGAGGGCGAGGATAAAATCGAACGCGAGGCCGTTCGTCAGGGGAAGACGGCTCAAGAGATCGCGCAACATCATGAAGCGGTTTTTCGTGAAGGGATGAGCCGTCTGAATATCGAGATGCCGACGGTCATGCCACGAGCGACCGAACATATTCCGGAACAGATTTCGTTGATTCAGCAATTGGAAAAGAAAGGCATGACGTATCGCACGAGCGATGGAATGTATTTTGATACGGCGAAATTTTCGGATTACGGAAAACTGTCCGGTCAGTCTTTGGAAGAGAAAAAAGAAGGCGCGCGCGTGGCTGTTAATCCGGAAAAGAAACATCCATCTGATTTTGCGCTGTGGAAATTTTCACCCAATCCGCCAGCTGGCGGACAAAGACGTCACATGGAGTGGGAGAGTCCGTGGGGGATTGGATTTCCCGGTTGGCATATTGAGTGTTCGGCTATGTCCGTCAAATATCTTGGGCAGCCTTTTGATATTCACTGCGGAGGGATTGATCTCTTGCCCGTGCATCATGAGAATGAAATCGCACAAACCGAAGCGGCAACGGGCCAGCCGCTCGCAAATTATTGGTTACATAGTGAGTTTTTATTGATTGATGGTCGTCGCATGGGCAAATCAGAAGGCAACGCTTACACGATTGACGATCTGGCGGCGAAAAATTTTTGCGCCAAAGGCGCACCCGCCTCCGGCGGGGATCCGCTAGCCTTTCGTTATTATTGTTTGGGCACGCACTACCGATCAAAAATGAATTTTACGTGGGAAGGAATGGAAGCAGCGCAGAATGCGCTGAATAAGTTGTATGCGGTGGCCCGTCAATTATCTGTAGGGGCGGGGTCACCCCGCCCGGGCGCGGAAACCGCGCCCCTACAATCATTTCAATCCTCCATCGGAGACGATCTCAACACCCCGCAAGCGCTGGCGATCATGTGGGAGATGTTAAAGTCTGATCTGTCGGCCGAAGAAAAAGGGGGTATGCTCGTTAAGATGGATGAGGTGTTGGGACTGAAGCTTGGTAATGTCATTGGAAAAATGATCGAAGCGCCGAATGAGGTGCGGCATCTTGCAGAGGAACGCGAACAGGCGCGCGCCATGAAAGATTGGAAAAAATCCGATGAGTTGCGCGAGCAGATTCGTGCCTTAGGTTGGAATGTGGAGGATCGGTCGGATGGAGGATTTGATGTGAGTCCCTTGACGTGAGTTCCATTTTTTTGTTAAATCTCTTCACGCATCTTTGGATGCCAAAAAAAAGAGGGAGTAAACCATGGGACAGCCGAAGCGCAGGCAAGAGCCGCGTCCGGAGGTTCCGGGCCGGATTGGACTTTTGACCGTGGAAGAAGAGCAGAATCTGGCTCGTCGTTGGCGCACCTGCGGAGATCGGCAAGCGTTGACACGCCTCGTTCAAGCGCATCTCGGTTTTGTGGTTCGCATCGCTTGGACGTTTCGCTATGGCGGTTCGTCCATGGACGATCTGATTCAAGAGGGAAATATTGGCCTGTCTCTCGCGGCCAACCATTTTGATCCAAATCGTGGTGCGCGTTTTGCCACCTTTGCAGAGCGCTGTATTCGGTCCTGTCTTTCTGACTGTATCGCGCGTTCGTACCGTCAGGTGCGTATCTGTACCACCAGCAGTCACCGCAAGGTTTTTTTTGGGCTTCACAGGGCCCGGCGCGCCATTGAGCGGCGTGGAGAATCGGTGGATGGCGAGAGCTTGGCCAAGGAGCTGGGTGTACGTGAGGAAGATGTCGCTGTCATGATGGAGCGTCTTGCGACCCGTCAAGTCTCGCTCGATGCGCCTCGCAGCGAACATGATTTTCGCTCGATCGGCGCGACTCTTCCGACCGACGACCCAACGCCGGAAGAGCTGGTCGGCGAGGCCGAGTTCAAGGATCATCAGCGGCGAGAATTGCTCGCCGGACTCAAAGTCCTTGATTCTCGTGAACGCGCCATCATTCGGGCTCGTCACCTGCAACAGCGACTAGTGACTCGGGTCGAGCTTGGTCGAAGGTTCGGCATCAGTCATCAGTGGGTGGAGCAGCTCGAAGCGCGTGCCATGAAAAAGTTGCGAGAGTTCTTTCTGGAGAGGACATCGGAGAAAGGATCTTTATCTCTCACGAGTTTGGAAATTTGATCGTTCCGCGATCGAATACCAAGCTCTTTTTTATTATTCATGCTATAATTTGCGCATGTCAGACGCAGGATTTTTACAAGAACCTGTGGTTCCATCGGTCGTTCCCGAACCTCCATCACCATCAATGGAAGTTCCGGTCGCGGAAGCGGCTCCGATCGTGGAAGCGCCAATACCCACAGAAACAATTTCTCTGCCCGAAGGCGAGGATGAGGTTGCGTTAGCTGAACGACAGGCCGCGGCACAGATGGTAGCGGAGGAAGAGACATTTTTGGAAGAGGATGCGGTTGTTTCGACTACGAGCCTACCAGCCCACTCGCCTACCAGCCTTCCAAAAGATGAGGTGACTGTGGAAGTGGAAAAAATCTTGGAAGAAGGTTTGCAGACGTACTATAACGAGATGCCGGAAACGGCGCAGGCGCGTTTTCGCACCAAAGGTGTGGAGGTTTCCACACAGATCGCGAACATGGTGCGCGTCTTTCATCTCCAAGCAAAAAAAGTTTTAAAGCTCATTCGCGATTGGCTCCTCACGATCCCAGGGGTAAACAGATTTTTTTTGGAGCAAGAGGCGAAAATTAAAACCGATCGTCTGGCGGAATTGGAACGGACGCGTCGTGAAGAAGCAAAAAACAAACCATGATCCCTTTCTTTTTATTTGATGCGGAGGTCGCGACCCCGGACACTTTGGGCGGAGGTTTTTTGTCGATTCTTTCAGATCCGATCGTGACGCTCATCGGGAGTCTTGTTGGCACGTTGATCGGATTTGTGATTTTGTTATTTATTGCGCGTTGGATATTCCGCCATCGTTCATTGTTTCGCACAACGTTTAAGATGAAGGTGTTGTTGATTCGCGTGCCTAAGGAACTAAAAAAAGAGGATGCCACCGCGGAAAAATCGCAGCAGCAAATTCAGGAATTGATTGGTGCCATGGAAACGGTGTTCTCCACGCTCGCATCGCTGAAAGCGGAAAAAGGAATATTCGCGTGGTTCACGGGACGATCGGATGCATTCGCGTTTGAGATTGTGGCGCACAAAGACAAGATTGGATTTTATGCGAGCGTGCCGGAAGCGTATAAAACATTTGTGGAGGAGCAGATTCACGCGCAATATCCGCACGCGGAAATCGATGAGGTGCCGGATTATAATATGTTTGCCCCGACCGGGGTTATTTTAGGAAGCTATCTTATCTTCAAGCGACAAAATTTTTTTCCTATCAAAACCTATCGAAAATTGGAGAGCGATCCCATGAACTCGCTCACCAATGCGTTGGCTAAAGTTGCCGGGGAGGACGGAGCGGCGATTCAATATGTGGTGCGCAGCGCGAGTTCGGGTTGGCGCAGAGAAGGATTGCGCATTGCACGCGCTATGCAGCAAGGAAAAAAATTCACACAGGCTAGCGGAGGGGGCGTCATTCAGTCGGTGGGCAAGGAACTCAAGGGGTTTGCTTCTTCCGCTAAGCCGGGCGAAAAAAAACCTGAAGAGGCATATCGCTTATCTCCTTTGGAGGAGGAAATGGTGAAGGGGTTGGAGGAAAAATCTTCGAAAGGGGGACTGGACGTGAATATTCGCGTTATGGTGTGCAGCCAAAGTCCGGAAACAGCCCAGCGGTATTTGAATGATATTTTGAACGCCTATGGTCAATATAATATTTACGAATATGGCAACAGTTTTGCCAAGGCCATGCCACGTTTTCAGACCTCGATCATTCGTGAGTTCATCTATCGGCAGTTTGATGAGCGGCACAGCATCGTGTTGAATGCGGAAGAAATGGCCTCACTGTTTCACATGCCGCTACCGATCACGGAAACGCCAAAAATCATCTGGCTCTTGAGTCGCAAGGCCATTCCGCCGAGCAATCTTCCGACAGAAGGCGTACTCCTTGGCAATGCGGAGTATCGCGGCCATCGGTATGCCGTGCGCATGAAGCAGGCTGATCGTCGTCGACACATGTACATCATCGGAAAATCCGGTTCCGGAAAATCCGTGCTCATGGCCTCGATCATCAAACAGGATATTGAAGAGGGTCGAGGCGTGTGCGTGATCGATCCGCATGGAGAATTGGTCGATGAGTGTCTTGAGTACGTGCCAAAAGAGCGAGCGGATGATGTGATCTTGGTTGATCCCGGAGATTATGAGCGTCCCATCGGACTTAACATGCTGGAATATGACCAGCGGCATCCGCAGTTGCGAACGTTCGTGATCAACGAGATGTTGAAGATTTTTGATAAGTTGTACGATTTGAAGGCGACCGGCGGTCCGATGTTTGAAACGTATATGCGGAACGCCATCTTGCTTTTGATGGAACATCCGGAATCCGGCATGTCTCTCATGGATATTCCTCGCGTATTGGCGGATGACGATTTTCGCAATTTTAAACTTGCGCATTGCAAGTCGCAGGAGGTGAAGGATTTTTGGTTAAAGGAGGCGTTAAAGGCCGGGGGAGAAGCGAGTTTGGCAAATATGGTGCCATACATCACGTCGAAGCTGGCGTCCTTTATCTATAACGATTACATGCGACCGATCATTGGCCAACAAAAGAGTGCGTTTAATTTTTTTGACGCCATGAACAGTCAAAAAATTATTCTCGTGCGTTTGTCCAAGGGCAAGATTGGGGATTTGAACGCTTATCTTTTGGGCATGATTATTGTGGGCAAAATTTTGGATGGTGCTTTGGCTCGAGGCGACATGGATCCCAAGGATCGCAAAGATTTTTATTTGTACATTGATGAGTTCCAGAATTTTTTGACCGATTCGATCTCCGTCATTTTGTCGGAAGCCAGAAAATATGGTTTGAATTTGGTGATCGCTCACCAGTTTATCGGTCAACTCGTGCAGGGCGGGAACAAGGATACGGCCATTCGAGACGCGATCTTCGGGAACGTTGGTTCCATGTGTTCCTTTCGAATTGGGCCGGAAGATGCGGAGTTTTTGGTCAAAGAATACGCGCCGGTGTTTAGTGAATATGATTTGGTGAATGTGGAAGCGTTTACTTGCAATGCAAAAATTTTGATTGATAACACCGCTTCCCGACCGTTTAATATGAAGCCGGTCATGCCGCCGCGTCCGGAAAATAAAGATTTGGCGAACACGATTCGAGAACTGTCTCGCTATACCTAT
>Ga0209515_10000543_pt1 | contig 67099 bp, 64 predicted proteins | sample Subgroupgradi54m_FD_187454 | JGI IMG/M metagenome (GOLD analysis project Ga0209515, IMG submission 187454) | Subsurface groundwater microbial communities from S. Glens Falls, New York, USA - GMW60B uncontaminated upgradient, 5.4 m (SPAdes)... ...
AGAGGCCCTCGCCAGCACGACGTTTAAGGTCTGAAGAAATGGTTGAAGAGACAACTTCACCCTCCAGTACCACTAGGGAGGTTTTTTTACATGGATGACAATGCATGGAGGTCTGGGCGCCTTTTTTGAGGTAGAGTATCCAGACGGCAATGTTTTCATTGGTAAAGATGAGATATTCGTACCCCCAAGGTTTTTTTACCACGACCTTGGAGTAATCATAAAAATCGTTCTCAACCTCTTCCGGTTTGATCAGAATATCGGATAGTGCCTGCCGGTCACGTTCTGTGATTTGGATCCTTTGAATCATCGTTTTTAGAAAGGTTAAAGTTGAGTCAAACCAAGACAGACAAGACAGAGGCTACAGATACTTTCTGTAATCAACATCCACCTTGTAATTACTGTGCCCATAGAGGTCGGCCAATCTCCGATCCACCCCTACAAACCCCCCATAGGTGCGCAGGGGGGTGAGATAGTCGTTACCGATGAGTCTCCGGATTTGATTCATGGGACCAATAGAGAGCGGTCTATAACCCAGTCCCCGCTCCTGAGAACTAAAAGGGGTTTCCGTAGAAGTAAACCTGGAGGTAATCGAGACCCGAATGTTTTTGTTACTATGACCCGTCGTTGAATGAATGAGCAGGGGATGCCAAATCAGAAGATCGCCCGCCTTGGCTGTATCCAAATTGACCGACTCAAACTCAATATGGGCACTCTCATCAATGGAGCGATTTCGCACCGGGATCATCCCTTGTAGATGAGATGAGGGACAGACGGACATGCCATTATAAGAATCGACATCCGTAAAAAAAGTCTTTGCAAAAATAGTATTGATCGATGTGCCCGTCCAGGCGTCCGTATGCAGCCCCTTGAGCAGGACCGGGTCCTTGTCGTTAGGTACATTGATCCAGAGGGCATCAAAACCAAGGAGGGCAACATCTGGCCCCAGAAACTGCTGCATAATCCGGATGACATTTTTTGCTGTAACAAAAGAGTGGTACATTTCCGTTAGCTGAAAAGACTCCATAATGGCGAAGGCCCAGCCATTTACATCGAGGGCAAACTCACCCCTTTTATGAAGATCTAAAAGCTTATTGTAAGCGGTGAGAAGGTAATCCCCCGACGCCTGGACCAGGTTAGAATCATAGGAATTCTTGTAAAGGGCATAACCATGCTGAACAAAAAAACGGACAGCCTCCTCATCTCCGGGCTCAAACCTACGCTGAAAATCAATCTTGTTATCACTCATAGAGTCTCCGGCAGGGCATTAAACAAAATTAATATGTGCTGGGGGGTGGCCCGTTGGATGGCCGATTTGAATCTTTCCCTTCATGTGGGCATCAAGGGCTTCATTCACATTGTGTTGCAGACAAAGAGAGGCGCACATGGTCTGGGCATTGAACTCGGGAGAGGCCAGGTAGTTCATAACCTCCCAATATTTTTCAGAAGCCCAGATGTCCCTGAAACGTTGCTGGGTGATATTCCCGATATGGAACTTCTTGTACTGTTCATTAAAAAGACCACCACAGGGGGCGACCAGGCCAGAACCTGACATTTGTAAAATGAAGGGGGCCCCATAGCACCTTTGGTAGTTCCTCGTGCCTTCTTGTTCAATCTTGGACCACTTTACCTTCACCAGGTAATCTTTGTCCGAATAGCTCTCCGCCTCCCTCAGAAGGTCATAGAGACTTTTGTAGCCGGCATAATCGACACCCAAGGCATGTTCCTCATTGTCTGTACAATGTTTGATAACCAGATAATCGGGCCTTAACTCTTTTCCCAACTTGGCCAAGGGAATAATTTGATCCCGGTATTGTGGCATTAACACCATCTGGAGTCCGATCGTCACATCAAGATTATTTGCCTTCTTGATCTCAACCATGTCTCGTATATTCTGACAGACCTGAAAAAACCATTTTTCCTGCACCCCCATGATCTCAGCATATCTTTTTGGTTCTCCAGCTGAAATATTGACTCTGAGATAGGTGAGATGAGGAAGTATTTCCTCCAATTTTCTCCTGTTTAAAACAACACCATTGGTCCCTACGGCCATCGACAAACCCAGCTCATGACCTCGCTTGACGGCATCGATAAAGACAGGCGAAATGGTGCTCTCTCCATCGGATACAAAACTGATGGCACGGACGCCAATCTCCGCACAATCTTCCAGAAAATCAAAGATGACCTCCTTGGTGATGGGAGATCGATCATTTTCCTGAAGCTTTGCGTAACAAAACCCACACCCGTAGTTACAGGCACGCGTGAGGGCCATATCAATGGTGATAGGGGCAATACGCTCACCCCTCTCCCAAGCCTGAACCCGATCTAGATGCCACTCAATTTTTGTGCCATCAAGAATCAAATCCTTCAATTGTGGGTTACCCAGATGGTAACGTGAATCCGAGTTCATTGTTCTCCTCCGCTGCTTCGTAAATTGACAACTTTTTTGGGAACGACCAGTTGTGATTTAACCGCAGGTCGATCCCATCTCATTTTGTTCTGATCCGGTTCTTCTTCTTTGTGGATGCACAAGGTCTGTTCCACCTGTTTTCTTAAATAAACCTCCAGCTCAAGAAGAATAGTACTTGTATGATGACAAATCTCGGGATGCATATCCATAATAATCTTGAACTGGTGGCGAATCTCCTTGATGGCAAACCAGTCAGGATTTGTACTGCGGCTCTTGCAAAAATCCTCGATGGCATGATTAAGAACTTTTACCCTCTCAGGATCAGACAGAGAAAGCCACCGGGGGGAGATAGGAGGGGAGTAAAAATTATCCTCTCCCTGGTAGCCCGACTTTTTTCGGTAATCCTCCAGAAGGCCACGTGTTAAATGGGCTAAATCCTTGAACACTACCCAGGTATTAAACGGGGTGACAATACCGGCCGGAATCCGCTTTTCAGATTTATCCCTCAGGATATACTCGAGGCAGATAACGGAATGGTCGCGGCACTCAATGACAGGCTTGCCTAACATGAGGGAACACAGTTCATCCAAAAGCCTCTCGGAAACTACTGTCCCTGGACCCTCGTAGGACAACTCGCAAACGATGTGACTCTTATCGATATTTGCTTGAAGCAAAACACCACTGACGGAGGCCTCGACAGGGACAAGGTGAGGCCTCTTGGACAGGGGGGTACGGTAATTATTCATCTCCTTCTTGTAATTAAACTGGAGCCGATAAAGCGTCGGGACATCCACGATTCCCAAAGAGGCAAGTGAATCAATCTTTTGATCGAAATCCACATTCAACAGTAACTTTTCACCATCCTTCTTCTCAACAGCTATTCTACAAAAACACCCGGAGGCTTTTGTGAGCCGGGCGAGATCCAAACCTTTGACAGCCTCCGCGCTGGAAATCTCAAGAGAGACGGACTTCAAGCCGTACGAGTGAGCGGCCTCCAGCATATTCAAAATACTGGAGGTATGGCTCTCATCGTGAACCCAGAGATCCAAAAAGTCCTCGGACGGGGCAAACCGACGAAGCTGGGTCGTCAGATTCTGCATGTAACCGGCAACTGCCTTCTCATATTCTATAATCATTTCGACTATTTCTAAGCTCCCCCTTAGGGTAAGTCAAGGGGAATTCCTACCTGGACTCAAGGAATCGTTTCGTGGTAGGCACACAGTGTTTTTTGACTTATGGCTTCCGAAAAACAAACTAAAAAGAAGGAAAAGGAAGTTGTTGTCATCCTGCCGGTATGGGAAGAGAGGATCCTGTTGCAGCTGCGTGACCTCAAGGCGGGTATTGATGCTCCCGGTTGTTGGGGTTTCTTTGGTGGTGCCATTAACCCCGGAGAGATACCTGTGGAAGCCGCTCGAAGGGAGCTTCTTGAAGAAACCGAAATCTGTTCCGACAAAATTTACGAATTGGGCCATGAAAAAATCTGGGATTTGGGCGATCTTTCGGCCTACTCATTTTGTTGCCGGATGACCAAGCCACCCCACAAGATTGTCCTGCATGAGGGGCTCGATTTTGGCCTTGCCTCCCTTGAGGACGTCATTTCAAAAAAGATTTATTCAAAAAAAATGGGGAGAGAATTCCCCGTTGTTCCAACTTACTATATTGAAAAAGTAGTCCGGAATGCCCTCTCGGTTTTTGGAAGGAACAAAAATGATTTTCATGGAAAACACCTATTGAAGGCTTAATTTTTGCATCATTTTGATATTGTAGTAGCGCTCATCCGTCATTGAGTTAGGAATTTTCCCCGCCCTAAAGGCGGTGACCAAATCACGGATGGCGTCTTCCAGAGTGAATCTGGGTACAAAGTCGAGCTCCCTTTTGATTTTTTCGGATGAAATATGATAGCTTCGATTATCGTTTGAGGGGAGTGTCTCGATTTTGATTTGGTCTCCCAGGACATTTTTCACCATCTGGGCAATTTCACTGACCGTGTGATTTTGATAGCCGGCATTAAAAGTCTTGCCATCAATTTTTTCTGCAGGCCATCGGAGTGATTCCAGGTAGAGTCGGCAGACATCCTCCATGTGGATGTTTGGCCTCATTTGGTTTCCCCCCAATACCTTGATGACTCCATGGTTGATGGCATGATTGGTCAGGATGTTGACTGTGAGGTCAAGGCGAAGACGCGGCGAATACCCGCAGACGGTGGCAGGGCGCAAAATGAGGGTTTCAAAACCGGGAGCCCTTTCCTGCAAAAGGATTTCCTCACACATGGCCTTGTACTTTGAATAATCAGTCAGAGGCTGGAGCGGAAGGTCTTCGGTGACATTTTTGACCTCCTTGATTCCATAGACACTCGAAGAGGAGGCGAAGATAAAGCGCCGAACTTTCTTTTTCTTGGACAGATTCACCAAGGGGAGAAAGGCATCATAATTAATGGATTTGCCCAGATGAGGGTTGAGTTCGAAGCTGGGATCATTGGAAATACAGGCCAAATGAATAACGGCATCGCATCCGTCCAGGGCCTTCTCGACCATTTCCAAACTCCTTAAATCCCCCTTAATTTGTGTCAGTTGGGGATGGCCCTTTACGGAGTCGAAGACGTGCTCTCCGTAGAGATAAAGATCCAGAACATTTACCTCATAACCTTTTTTAAGTAATTTCGGGACCAAGGCCGAACCCACATAACCGGCGCCTCCCGTGACCAACACCTTCTTGAATTTTTGTTTTTCCATTTTTCCTATTCCTTTCTTAGAGAAAACAGTTCGAAGTGTCTTGCAATTTATGAATGTCGAAAAAATTTTTCAATCATCTCGATGATGTAATCTATATCCTCTGTTATTAATCCCTGATAAACAGGAAGGCTCAATATGCGGGTCGCAGCCTTCTCACTCTTTGGCAGATCGCCTAGTCGGTAACCCAGAGACGATGCTGTCTTTTGAAGATGAATGGGGATAGGATAATGAATCTTCGTTTCAATTCCATTTTTCAGCAGATGATCTCTGAGATCGTCCCTTCTGTCGGTTTGGATGACGTACGTATGGTAGACAGACCGTCCACCTTTTGTTTCGGTGGGTACTTCGACAAAACGACGCAAACGCTCCGTATAGAGGAGGGCATTCTTTCTTCTTGATTCTGTCCATTCATCCAAGCGGGATAATTTCACATTGAGAATTGCGGCCTGAATAGAATCAAGTCGGCTATTAAAACCCCACATATCCGACTCATCACGGTTTTTTAGGCCGATATTCCTTAGTTGAATGAGAGTACTATAAAGTCTGTCGTCTGAGGTGGTAATGACCCCACCATCACCACAGGCATTGAGAGTTTTAAGTGGGTGCAGACTGAAACAGCCTGCATTTCCGAAGGAGCCAACCCTTCTTCCCAAATATTGAGATCCAATGGCTTGGGCTGCGTCCTCAAGGACATATAAGTTATATTTTTTGGCCAAGGACAGGATGGGATCCATATCGGCGGGGTTGCCGGTCAAATGAACTGGCAGGATGGCCTTTGTTTTTTTTGTGATCTTTTTTTCGATTAAAGCCGGATCGATATTGAGGTCAGAGCGAATATCAACGAAGACTGGTACTGCCCCCGTTGCAATGACGGCAGAGGCGGTTGCCAAAAAGGAATTAGAGGCAGTGATTACCTCATCACCATTGCCGATTCCGTAGGCTTTCAAAACGAGAAAAATCGCGTCGGTCCCCGAATTAACTCCGACGGCAAACCTTGTACTGCAATATTGGGCTATATTTTTTTCAAAAGTGCTTACTTCCTTTCCAAGGATAAAATCACCATCATCCAGCACGCGATCCACGGCTTCCAAAAGTTTTTGCTTTAGAGAAGAGTGCTGCTGCTTTAAATTCAGGTAGGGAACATGTCTCATTTTTTGTAAAAATTTTGAACGGTTCTGATGATATAGTCTATCTCTTCCTCTGTCACATATTGATGCGCTGGAAAAGTGATAATGGATTCACAATCTCTTTCTGTTTTCGGAAAATCACCCTTTTTGTAACCCAGAGACGCACAACATTTTTGATAGGGGAGGGGAATGGGGTAGTGAACTTTGGCTTCAATGCCTTGCTGGACGCAGTGCTTTAGCAAACGATCCCGATCTTTCACCCGGAGCATATAGAGGTGAAAAACCTGCCTTACATGAGGATGCCGTCTTGGGATTTCTATAAAATCTTTGAGATCTGCAAACCCTTCGTCAAGCCGTCTGGCCGCTTCAATTCGTTTATTGGTTACATGAGTTACATCGTCAATCATTCTAAGGGCCACGACGGCTTGAAAAGTGTCCAGGCGGCTGTTGAGTCCAAAAATTTCAATCTCATCACGACTTGCCATGCCGTGATTGCGCAGCAGGCGCAGTTTTGCAGCCATTTCGTCGGAGGAGGTCGTGATCATTCCGCCATCCGACCAGACATTCAGGTTTTTTAAGGGATGAAAACTAAAGGCCCCTGAAATACCAAAAGAGCCTGCCTTTCTCCCGTCAATGGAGGCATCAATGGCGCAGCATGAATCTTCGACCACAGGCAAATGGTGTTTTTGGGCCAGAGACATGATCTTGGCCATGTCGGGACAATTGCCGGTGAAATAAACCGGCATCAGGGCTCGCGTTTTGGATGTGATTGCCTCCTCAATCTGATCACAATCGATCGTAAACTCATCATTGGCGTCTACAAAAACTGGTTTAGCTCCCGCCCCGGCAATGGCACCCGCGGTCGCAATAAAAGTTTCAGCGCAGGTGATGATCTCGTCTCCAGGCTCGATACCGATTGCTTTCAGAGAGAGCAACAAGGCATCTGTTCCGGAATTGACACCAATGGCGTGAGGAACTCCGATGAGTGAGGCAAACCTGGACTCAAATTCTTCCAATTTTTTCCCCAGGGTAAAGTCTCCCGTCCGGATAAATTGTTTCAGGTCTTCAAAGATCCGGTCGGTAAGGGAGGGTTTTTCTCCCGCCTCAGATAATTTGAATTGCCTCTCTAAATAAGAAAAAGGAACTTTCATAAAAACCACCTATTCAAGTTTAATCCTCAAAAATCACTTCTTTTTTAATTCACAAGCCATATCGAGAATAGAATGACAGACGGCCAGATGGGTAATCTCTACATAACCATAGGCCTGTGACGGAACATAAAAATTAACATCACCCAAACGCCGCAACGGATTGTCCGGACTAAATCCCGAAAGCGTCACCACATGACACTTGGCCTCTCGCGCCGCCTTGACGCCGTTGAGGATATTGGCCGATTTCCCCGAACTGCTAATGGCGATGAGCAGATCCTCCGGTTGAGCATGCATCTCGATGGGTTTTGCAAAAACATGTTCATAGCCATAGTCATTGCCAAGACAGGTCAGGAGGGAGGCATCGTTAAAGGCCATGGAACGGATGCCCCCGTTCTTCCAGTAATCAATGGCCATGTGACTCGTGATCCCCGCACTGCCGCCGTTGCCGATGAACATGAGTTTGTGACCACTCTCGTGAGTTTTGAGGGCCAGGTTCATGACCTGGTCAATACCTGTGGCAAAATTCAGGCTGATGCCTTCCTGGTTATTGACCTCTAGGGAGCGGTACAAGTGTCCGAGGCCTTCAAAATAATGGGTGACATCTTCTTGAGTGATCATTTTTATCGTCCTATTTAATCAAGGTTGTAATAAATTTGATGAGTGGCAATTTTTCAACCGAGGTCCGGTTGCCCACAATACCTACTTTGAGGGCCCCCGCGGCATTTCCAATAAAACCTACTTGCTCCATCGGGACACCGGCAGCCACACAAGGGGAGGAGAGGGAGAGGAAGGCATCACCAGCGCCCACGGTGTCCACAACGGTTTTGGTGAGAACCGGAATCCTGAAGGTGCCTTCTTTTTTTGAGTAAACAATACAACCCCGATTGCCGTGAGTAATCGTGACGAAGGCCGCATCGAGTTTGGCACTCAGGCGTTTGATGATTGTATCGAGGTCACTCCGGTTGTCATGCAAGGCCAGGCGTGCCTCGGGCTCGTCAATGCAGACATAATCAGCACGAGGGTATTTTGTAATCAGATTAAACCCGATATTGGCGCTATTGGTTTGGGCATTGACGGCAAGAAATTTGGCCTTTTTACAAACCAGATCGACAAGCTTGGGGCCCATCAAGCCATGACCAAAGTCGGTGACCAGGACAAGGTCATAGTTTGAAATAATTTTGTCCAGATGATCATAAACCGCTTGTTCCTCTTCTTCGGGGAGACTGTTCCCGTTGATGAAAACAATTTCGAAGAGTTTTCTCATGTAGTTTGGCTCGACAAAGCGTCTCTTGAGCGTGGTTGGCGAATGATCATTTTTGAAAAAGTGGGCACTCACATTTCTTTTAAGACGGGAGCGGATGAAATCCTCCATGGCCGGTTCTTTGCCAAGATAGGTGATGAGATCCACTTGGTTGCAGAGACTCGCCACATGATTGGCCGCCGCCAGGACGCCGCCAGCAAAGGTCTCTTCGGAGACATAACGTGTCGCAATCACGTTTTCCTTGGGGGATTTGCCCATGGGAGTGCAGTAATAATATTCATCGATAATTGTGTCGCCGATGACCAGGACCTTGCAATTGGCCGCCTTGTCCAGATGGGCCGTGATGGACGCTTCATTGACACGAGTCCGGAAATCTTTGAGAAAAGCCGTGACCTCTTCCGAGAAGAGATTGAGAAAGTTGTTGGCGAGCGAAGAAGAGCTGAAAGTAATTTCGTTGGTGAAAACCATTTTGCCGCCGACAGCCCGGATCGCCTTTTCTTCTTCCATAATACGACCCGTGATGTCATTGGAGATTTCTTTGTAATCACTGCCTTTGACATAGAGATGGGGTTGCAGTTTTTGGATCATTTCGACGGCGGTCGGCCATTCATTAATCACGGCATAATCAACGCACGAAAGAGAGGCCAGCACCTCAGCCCTGAGCTCTTGCGGAAAAACAGGACGACCGGGACCTCGATTGACGTAGCGATCGGGAGTGACACTCACCACGAGGATGTCGCCCTCTTTTTTGGCGGATTCGAGATGACGAATGTGTCCTGGGTGGATCAGGTCAAAGACCCCGTGACACAGGACAACGGTTTTCCCTTTTTTCTTTGCCTCGGCCACCAATGAAGCCACCGAAGCCAATGGGGGAAGACTGGAAAGTTTCTTTGATTGAGAGACGTCTGTCATGAGTTATGGTTTGACTTTTTATCCCAACAAGAGGGGGTCCCGTCAAGACTCGAGTTTTTTAGGACCCAGGTAAGCAAACCAGTCCTTGGTCGCTTGGGCGATCGAGTCCGGGTTCCAAACAGGGGCTTGACGCCAATAATCGATATTCTCCAGCATGGTTTTGACCCCTTTTTCGAAAGCTACTTGGGGTCTCCACCCGAGACGTTGGCGTACCCTGTTTGTATCGGCAAAGGTGCAATCGGGTTCCCCCGGACGTTTGGGGATATGAACGACATCGCCCCCCAGGAGTTTGACAAGTTGGTTGACGCTATAGTGGCCGCCGGAACCGATGTTAAAAATCTCTCCCGTGATATGGGATTCAGCGGCCTTGACGAAGGCATCGACGACATCGGTGACAAATGTAAAATCACGCGTTTGTGTTCCATCCCCGACGATGGTGAACGGTTTGTTCGCCAGCTTCTGGGCGAGGAAGACCCCAAAAACGGCTCCGTAGGTCCCCGATGTCCGCGATCTCGGGCCAAAGACATTAAAGAGTCGGAGTGAGACGCAAGGGAGTTGATAAATCTGGGCCCAGTGCATGACGATTTCTTCCCCTAGGTACTTCGTGAGGGCATAAGGATACTGGGGCCGTATCGGAGCTGTTTCAGGCGTCGGATAGACATCGGGAATCCCGTAACAAGAAGACGAAGCCGCATAGACGAGACGTTTGACTTGTGCCTTGCGGGCCGCTTCCACCACACTCAAGGTCCCATTGACATTGGAGTGATGATACAAAAGAGGGGTTTGAATAGAAGGGACGATGTCGGCCAAGGCGGCTATATGAAAAACCCAATCCACACCTTTAAAGAAGGGTTGAATCGATTCGATGTCGGCAATGTCGACTTGCTGGAGTGTGAGTCCCGGATGATCTTTTTTGTGTACTAAATTTTCGGGCCGACCCGTCGAGAAATTATCCAGGACGATCACCGAGTGACCATCATCGAGGAGACGTGTGACGAGGTGGCTTCCAATAAAGCCGGCGCCGCCGGTAACCAGACAAAGACGTGTCATAAATTTCCCCTATCTTTTTTATGCCAATGGAAGGCTGTCCCCACAATCGTTTCGAGATCACTGTATTGGGGATTCCATCCAAGAACCCTGCGAGCCTTTTGGCTGGAACTCAGTAAAATAGGGGGATCGCCCGGGCGTCTTGGGCCTTTAATCACTTTAATCTTTGAACCGCTTACTTTTTCCACGGCTGCAATGACCTCGAGAACGGAAACACCCGCATCACTTCCCAGATTGAAGGAGTCGCAGGGATGAGAGTTTTTGAGATGTTCCAGGGCCCTGATATGAGCGTTGGCCAAATCACAGACATGGACAAAATCGCGGAGGCATGTCCCATCCTTGGTCTCATAATCGGTCCCGTGAATGGTCAAGTGCTCACGACTTCCCAAGGCTGCCTGAATGGCTAACGGGATCAAATGTGTTTCAGGCTTGTGTCTTTCCCCAATTTCTCCGTCGGGATCGGCCCCCGCTGCATTAAAATATCTCAGGTTGACGTACTCGAGACCGTAGGCCCGATGAAAGTCTTCCAAGATCATTTCAACCATGAGTTTACTGCGTCCATAAGGATTGATGGGGCATTGGGGGTTGGATTCATCCATGGGAATTTTTCCAGGGTCCCCGTACGTGGCGCACGTCGAGGAAAAAACAATTTTTTTTACGTCGTGTTTTCTCATAGCCTGCAGGAGGTGAAGGGTATTTTTGACATTGTTGAGGTAATATTTTTCAGGATTGACGATCGATTCACCCACATAGGCAAAGGCTCCCAGGTGAACGACGGCCTCAACGGGATATTTTGAAAAACAAAGATGGATCTGATCCGGATAGGCAAGATCGCCGTCTAAAAAATCGCCCCATTTGACAAACTCCCGATGCCCGTAGACCAGGTTGTCGAAGATAACGGTTTGATAGCCCTTTTGGTTTAAAAGTTTATTGACGTGGGATCCGATGTATCCGGCTCCACCCACCAGTAAAATCCGTTGCATCGTCATAGGGCGCCGCTTTTTCCTCTGGAGAAGACTTCTAATTGATTGTTGACCAGGTCTTCATAGGCAACCTCGCCGGTCAACTGACCCTCGATCAGGCGGTAAATTCTGTTACAGCTTCTGACAGTTGAGAGACGATGGGCGATGACGATCATCGTCTTGTTGCCGCGCAAACCTTCAATGGCACGGACAACCTGTTCTTCCGTTTCATGATCCAGCGATGAAGTGGCCTCATCCATGATAAGCAGTTCGGGTTTGTGATAAAGGGCACGGGCGATTCCAAGCCGTTGTCTTTCTCCTCCGGAGAGACGCACGCCACGCTCCCCCACAAAGGCATCGAGGCCTTCGGGCAGATTTTTGACGACTTGTTCCAGGTGGGACTCCCTCAAGGCATCCCAAACTCTTTCATCGTCAATCTGATCATCAGGCAGGCCAAAGGCGACATTTCTGCGCACCGAGTCGTCGATCAAATAGATATTTTGAGGGACATAACCGATATTCCTCTGCCAATGAGTGAGAAGAGGACCGTGAATATCCTGGCCATCGACGAGCATCTTTCCTTCAGAGGGAGGCAAGAGACCCAAGAGGAGGTCCACAAGGGTTGTTTTCCCGGCTCCGGAGGGACCGATCAGGCCGACGACCGAATTTTTAGGAATCGTCAACGAAACATTTTTGAGCACCAAAAGAGAAGTTTCGGGATATTGATAGGAGATGTCTTGGAACTCAATCGATTGTTGAAAATGAATGGCGGTGGATTGCGTTTTTTCAGGATCTCTCTCCAGATGTTTGAGATCTTTGTAGACCACATCAATGGAGGACCTATGGTAGAGTATCTGGGTTGCCATGCCGGCGATCCGGTTCATGGATGGCATCATACGGAAGGCAGCCATTCCGAAAAGGGCCAGCTTCGGCGTGAGGGATTGAATGGCATGACCCTGAATGAGAGTCAGGATGACAATGAGGAGCAAGGAAGTAATGGCCAACAACTCAATAAAAAGTCGGGGCAAGTTGTTAAAGGTTTGAAGAAAGCGACTGGCATTAGCAAAGGAGGACATGTTACGGGTAAAAGTATCTACGAAAAAGGACTCTCGGCCCAGGATTTTTGTTTCTTTAATACTTCCCAGGCCTTGATGGATCCACTTAATCATTTGCTCTTGGTATACTTGTCTTTCCTTTCCCAGATGGCGCATTTTCTTCCGAACTCCGTAGTAAAAAAGAGCCGAAAACCCCCCGATCAATCCCAGTGAAGCAAGAGAGGTCAGAGGATCGATTAAAACAAGTAGCGCAACCAAGACGAGGACAACGAGAGATTCAGACAAAATCAAAAGGCTAGGGACCAGAACATTAAAAAACAGCATATTAATCTCGCTGTAAATATTATTTAGGAGGGTCGCCGAATTTTTTTGAAGATGAAAGGTGTAAGGTGCAAACAAATAGGTTCGAAACAATCGGCGCGTTAGGGATATTTGCATGGAGGCTACCAGCCGAAATTGAAAAAAATAAAGACCTGCGAGATAAACATTTTTCAAAACAAATACAGCCAGCAACAAAAAAGCCGCTCCAATCAGAATCGATTGATCAGAACTCGCTGGGAGGAGTTCGAGAAAATGAAGGATTCTCTTCTCATGAATGAGATGTGGATTTTGAAGCATAGTGATAAAAGGCATGATCAGCCCTATACCTACAGCTTCAAAAATGGCACCGATAAACATGGCGATCAACAAAACCAGAGCGTTTTTTTTCTGATGTTGTGTTAGTAAAAATTTCAATTTTTTAAACAAGGATCTCATTCTACTTTATTTTTCCACCAAGCTTCATTTGACAGGTACCATTGTACCGTTTCTCGAAGGCCCTCTCCAAAAGACCACCGAGGCTGCCATCCCAATTCCGTTTTAATTTTTGAGAAATCAATCGCATATCTGAGATCATGCCCTTTTCGATCAGGGACGTGCTCAATCATTTCTTCTCCAAAACCCATCTCGCTGAGGATGAGCCTCGTCAGATCGATATTTCGTATCTCGCAGCCGCCGCCGATGCAATAAGTTTCCCCCGTTTTTCCTTTATGGAGGATGAGATCAATAGCTTCACAGTGGTCACTGACGTGTAGCCAGTCCCTGACATTTTCGCCTTTACCGTAGAGGGGTACCTTTTTGCCACGGATAAGATGAGTCATGAACAATGGAATCACCTTTTCGGGATACTGATAAGGGCCGTAATTATTGGAGCAGTTCGAAATAAGGACAGGGAGTTTATGCGTATTGTGATAGGCCCTTACCAGGTGGTCTGCTGCCGCTTTGCTTGCTGAATAGGGGCTCTGTGGATTGTAAGTTGATTTTTCGGTGAAGTAACCCTTGGTTCCTAAAGAACCGAATACTTCATCCGTGGATATCTGATAGAATCTTTGGACATGGTTTTTTAAAGCGGCATCAAGGAGAACCTGTGTCCCCAGGATGTTGGACCGGACAAAGGGAGTGGAATCAACAATGGACCTGTCGACATGGCTCTCTGCTGCAAAATTAATGACCGCATCGACCTGATTCATCCATTCGTTTACAAGAGGGACATCACAGATGTCTCCTTTTACAAATTGATAAGAGGGGTTCTGCTCCACAGCACGCAGATTGTCATTTGCCCTATTGTACGTAAGACAATCCAGGTTGATGATGGTAATCCCGGGATGTTTTTTGATAAAGTAGCGGATAAAATTGCTACCAATGAACCCACTTCCTCCGGTTACGAGTATTTTTTTATACATTTTAATGTACGGATCCCGTTTGAACTTTTTGTTTCTCTTGATCGGACATTCTCATGGCTTCGAGAGCGACGGCCTGATTGAGGATTTGTTCATACTTTGTCAGCCTTTTTTCATTATCGTCGTTCCGTATTACCTCGCAAAAATCATTAAAAATCAATTCAAAATGATTGGCGGAAGGAACCTCTACCCTCTCCCGTGAACCATGCAGATTCTCATTCGTATATAACTCTACAACAGGCTTCATGTCGGGAGGGATGCTATAGGCTCTATCGACTCTGACAAATCCGCGACTACCCCATAAAGAGTAGTCATTCTGGTAAACGTTCCCGAATCCAAAGGCAACAAAAGCAATTTTATTCCCGGGAAACTCAAGGGTGGCGGTGCCCTTGATATCAACACCGGAATCAGGATCATGGATCAGTCGACAGGTGACGGAGGTAGGCTCATCCCCAAAAATTTTACGGGCCATGAATACCGGATAAGCACCGACATCATTCAGACTCCCTCCGCCCAGTTTTTTATTATACCGGATGTCATCCTTGCGGATCTGAGGAAAACCAAAATATCCCTGAAATACAAAAAGATCGCCCAATTTTCCTTTGTGAATAAGAGTCAATACTTTTTCGTGTTGAGGGTGGTAGTTGCACATGAAGTTTTCGAAGAGAACGACACCATTTTGCTGGCAAGCCTTGAGAATCCTTTTCACGGATGCAAGGCTGTGAGAGAGTGATTTTTCACACAGGATATGTTTTTTTGCAAAAGCTGCTTTTAGAACCCACTCTTCATGTAAACCAACGGGCAGCGGGATGTAGATGGCGTCAATGTCCGGTGCATTGACCAGGTCCTCGTAGGAATCCTTGGATTGGATATTAAAGGTTTCTGCGATGGCTTTGCTTTTAGCTTTATCCCGACTGGCGATGAATATTTTTTCAACGGCCTCCAAAGATTGAAAGGCCCTGATACCATATTTTTTGGCAACATTGGCACAACCCATAACTCCGACATTGAGTTTCCTCCCCATCTAGATGCTTCCGAGGATATTTCTCGTCAGAGAATTGACGGCCAAGTCCTCTTTTAACAATTTTTTCAACTGATAGAGGTTTACCCAGATAAAATTGTCAGGAACATCGATTTCCTCGTCTTCTTTAACTTCAATGATCATATTCCTGTTTGTTTTCATAAAAAGTCGCCCGCCATCCTCGACAGATTCTACTGAAATTAGCACCCTAGCTTTTTTCGGATTTTCAAAATATTCAGCCAGCAAGGGTTTTTTGCCCTGATGAGTCTGCGCCAAATTGCTGGTAGTGGCCTGTAGGGTAGGGGAGAGTTGTAGAATAGGTTTGTTACCAGGCTCAAATTTTGCCTGCAACAAATAATGTCTTACCCCGTCGATTTTTTTGGTTAGTATACCCAAGATGCCGCATTCATCTTGTTTGATTACCGGCTGGGTCCACGAAACAACCTCCCGATCGGTGGCTCCTGTCACCTTGACCCCGATAATAGAATAAAACTTTCCTGACTCGTGATAGATATTGCCGCTTTGAGGATCTCGATTCCATTTTTCCAGTTGGTTGATTCCAATTTCTTCAATCCCAACACGATAACTTTTTCTTTTTTCCTCCAACCAGGACAGGATGGCAGTCACATCCGAATTTTTTTCTTTTCCTTTGATGATATCTGCCAACTGTCCCGCCAAAAACCCTACTTCTTCATCGAGGGGGCGGTTTTTTTCTATCAAGCGGAGGAGTTCGTTAACCATATCAATCTTCGAGGTGCTTTTTTAATTCTTTCAGCTTTTTTTCTTCGTACTGAATCATGTCTTCCAATTGTTCTCTGGATACGTTTGCCCCTTCAGGGCTCACATGGCCCCGGAGCAACATGTCATTGGCAAGGGCCAAGGAAGCGAAGGTACCGGCATCTGTCCAGTCTCCCTCCAAAATGTTGCAGGTCAGGGTGCCCCTCCGAATGTAGGCATTATTGACGTCGGTGATTTCGTATTCTCCTCTGCCGGATGGTTTTAGACTCCTAATGATGTCAAAGACACCGGAGTCGTACATGTAATATCCAATGACGGCAAGATTCGATTTTGGTTTTTGAGGTTTTTCCTCAATTTCTAAAACTTGACCTTCATTAACCGTGGCGATGCCAAACCGGGTGGCCTCCCTCACTTTTTTAAGCAGGATTTTGGCTCCTTCCTTTTGATCACGGAAGGATTGCACGTAAGGTGCTATGGATCCCGGAGTAATATTATCTCCCAGAATAACAACTATTTTTTCATGATTAGCAAAATTTTCCGCTAGACCAAGGGCGTCGGCTATCCCCAGGGCCGACCCCTGGACTTTGTAGGTGAAATTGGCCCCGTACTCGTTTCCCGAACCTAGAAGATTCACGATATCCCCCATGTGTTCGGTGCTTGTAATGACCAGGATATCTTTGATCCCGGCCTCGAGCAGTTTTCTAATGGGGTTCAGAATCATGGGTTCTCTGCCCACAGGGAGGAGATGCTTGTTGATGACCTTGGTTAAAGGATAAAGCCTGAGTCCCTTTCCTCCGGCCAGGATAACGCCTTTCATTGTTGGGACAGATGGGTACATATGGATTCTCCGTTCATAAGTCATGAATTGATTGTAAAACTTCAGTCATGGAGGAGATACAGTAGTCCAGATCCCCTCCACTGAGAGAGGTATACAAAGGCAATCGGACAATTCGACACGAGAAGTCTTGTGTTAACGGGAGATCTTCAGGTTGGTAACCTAGTTTCTTTCCCATAACAGAAGAGTGAAGTGGAGCGAAACCAATGTAGGCATGGATATTTTTTTCTAACAAGCGACTGATAAATTGTTCCTTATGGATCTCAAGATCGAAAATGATAAAAAAGGCGTGATTATTGTGCTGAGTGTGGGCAGGGGCATAAGAGATAGACAATAAGCCGGACTTTTCATAGGGGGACATTAACTCACGATAAGCTTTGATGATCTCACCCCTTTTTTCAACGATATATTCGATATTTTCCAACTGTGCCAGAAGTACGGCCGCCTGAATATCAGACAGGAGAAAACTAGACCCCTTGTCAACCCAACCGTACTTTTTCCTAACTCCCGTTGCAACAAGGGATCGATCCGTTCCCTTTTCCTGAATAAACTTGGCTCTTTCCGCAAGATCGTCTGTTTTGATAAAAAGCGCGCCCCCCTCACCACAGGAGAAATTTTTTGTCTCATGAAAACTAAAGGCTGTCATGTCCGTATGAGTGCCTACGGGCCTCCCCTTAAAAAAGGAATGCAGGGATTGCGCAGCATCAAGGACAACCTTCAGCCCATGCTTTTTGGCTATATCCATCAGCTGATCGATCTCGCAGGGAATACCGGCATAATCAATAGGAATGATCATTTTTGTACTTTCCGTAATAAGAGACTCTACACGGGAAGCATCTATGTTCATGGTCTTCGGGTGGATTTCACAGAAGACAGGTTTTGCTCTTTGTAAAATGATCGCATTGGCCGTTGAACTAAATGTGTAAGAGGGCAGGATAACTTCATCGCCTGGCTCAAGATTACAGACGATGGAAGCCATCTCTAGCGCGGCAGTACAGGAAGGTGTTAAAAAAACATGCTTGACTCCATACTTTTCACACAACAACTCGACACATCTCTGGCCAAACGGTCCGTTTCCCTTATGAGTACCGGATTCAAGTGACTTTTGAATATAGAGGGCTTCTCTTCCTGTAATATACGGTTTGCTAAAAGGTATTTGCATACTCGATTTGTCAGTAAAAACCGCTATTAATGGCTACCTGTTTGTCGGACGGAGGCAATTTCCTGACTAAACGATTGATAGATTCTCCAAACAATTGCCCAATTTTTTTTGGGTTGTGGTCCCTTTCAATTTTTTCTTTTCCAGCTTGGCCCATCTTGTCCGCCAGATCGGGATGAAGGAAAATATGTCGTATTTTGCTGGTTAACTGAACGATATCTCTCGAATTGACAATAAAGCCTGTTACCCCGTCTGAAATAGTTGTCGCCAGGCCCCCGCCGCTACCGGCAATCACCGGCAGGCCATGACTGCTGGCATCACAAACAACCAGAGAACCTCCTTCCGTATTCCCATCATCCAGCATATGATTCGCCAAAACAAACAGATTACTGTCGGCAAACAGCGTGGATAATGCCTCTTCAAAAACATTTCCATGCAAAGTGACATGACTTTCGAGGTTGTACCTTTGAATCCGCTCCTTGATAACGGGCATAAAGGGTCCTTCACCCACGAGGCTCAATTTTATATCCGGAAACTCGTCTTTCAAGACCTTGACGGCATCAATAAGCAGGTGAAAGCCCTTCCGTTCGACCATAGTCCCTACACTGATGATACGATGACCTTGTTTTCGACGGATCCGTGACTCATTGATATTTCTGGGGTTGTAACATGTCGGGATGACATCGATGATCGATGGGTCAACACCCAGCTCCACCATCCTGTCCCTGATAAAGTGGCAACTTGCGATGAGCCCATCGGCTCGTTTGAGACCGCGTTTCATAAGGAGACGTTTGACGGCCCCCTTGATTCCTTTGCTTTTTAAGGCGACCGTGATTTCGTCCGCATGGAGAAGGCCAATGGTGGGGGTGCCTATCATTTTGCCAAGAAAGTGGACAAGGCTGTTCGGAGCAACTCCCCAATTTACGATAATAGCCTGATAGTTGTGAGTTATCCTTTTAAACAATATCCAAAACAGGATGTAGGGGTAGGTGATGAAATGATCCAGCAGGGTTGGTTGTTTGAACATGGATCGGATCCACCGCTTGCGGAGGGGCCGGTCCTTTTTGCTGATGACCTCACTCTGTCTTGCAGGGAGTCGGTTGGTCAGTATATCAAAATTCTCACGACAATTCTCCACAATGGCAGACATGTAAACAAGATGTCCTCCCAAAAAAGGGGGTGGGTAGGGACTGACAATGAGATACTTATTCATTTGACGCCCTTTCTTCGGGACGCTGGGCCAACAGGGCATATCCGATGGTACAGTCCTGCTTGCGGTCCAAACGGTCAATCAGCCAGAGGGGGAAAAAACTCAGTGCTGAAACCAGGAGAAAAGCAGTTCCCACCAAAAGATGGAATCCACGCCGAGCAAACGAAACGGGCTTGTCCGGTCTTGCGACCCAAAGACTAAATAACCAAAGATGAGACCACAGCGTCATCGGAAGTCCTAGACGAGGAGTCAAAACCAGGATCCGGTAACCGGTCTGATCCAGGATATTTTCAAGACAATCTTTTGTAAAACGATAATAGTCCCGCTTTTCATGGATTCCCAAAAGGAAAGGAACTGTCAGACAAAGATAACCTCCTGGAACCAGAAGTCTCCTCATTTCTTTTAAGGCCGCCAAGGGATCGGGCACATGTTCCAGTACTTCTGTGCAGAGGATGGCATCCAAGGATTGGTTTGGTAGTGGAAAGTTGTCGATCGGACAGATGTAATCCACCGTGTTATTTCCAGGCAACAGATCGGATGTTTGATAGCAACAGTGCGAGAAAAGTTCGCGGTAGGGGGCGGCCCCGGCCCCGATATCCAGAACGCGCGACCCAGGGGGCAATGCTATCGCAAACTGCCTAACCATTTGAATGATTCCCAAACGATGATGGGGAGATTTCCAGACGAAGAGTTGCAGGGGCAACGAAAGCCCCCCACAAGTTCCCCAGAGGGACGGTCTGTTGACCTGATCGGACTTGATCTGAGGAATCGAGATCTTCATGGTTATCGGAGATAGGTCCTGTTGTTATTGTCTTTTTTGAGCAGACTATTCAGAAACGACTCAATATGACGAAGGGAATTCTTCTTGAATAAATGATCTTCCGGAAGAAAAGAAAGGGGCTCCTTACGGTTGTTGATTGATGCGACAATATCTTTGGCCGAGGAGACAAGTGAGGCATATTTTTGCTCATAGAACTCTTTGACCTCATCATACCATCCGGTTTTTAATACAAATGTAATGAGGCCGCAGGCCCTGCCTTCATAAAGGGTCATCGAGTTTGTGCTGACAAGGTATTGGCACCTCGCAAAATAGTCATAGAGGGAGTCCTGGCTGCCTTCGATAATGACAAGATTGTTTTTTTTGCTGAAGTCGGCGGGATAAATCGACTCCAACGAATCATGCTCTTCAGGCCTCCGTTTAAAATAGATGGTGTAGTCAGGCAACAGGGTAGCAAGATCCACAGCCAATTGAGACAATGGTTTTCTCGATGACATGACGGAGGTGATAAGAATGCTCTTTTCGTCTCGCGGTGGGGAATCTGGTTTTTCTTTGCAAAGATCGAAATAGGGGAATCCCACACTGATCGGTTGGCTCGGGGTTCTGAAAAAGGGATGCCAATAATCACCGAAGGTAAAAACATAATCGGCGTTTGTCTCTTTGACCTTGCTTAAGGAAAAGTTTTCCGGATAACGATACAACAGGCTGACAGGTGAAATGATTCCGTGTTGATAATCGACCGCTTTGATGCCGACCTGATGTGCGGCTTCAAGAATGGGTTTCATCTCACCGCTATCGCAATAGATAATGATGGACGGTTTGTAGGTTTTGAAAAAAGCCAGGAATTCTCTGTAACAGGCCAAACTCATAACATAACCGGACTTAGCCAGAGAATGAATGTCGATTTGGGTGCCGAATGTTTTATTGATCAATGCACTCAAACGGGTGAAGGTCGACCGGTCTTCGCCGGTGAACCTGATGAAAAGTGATTTTAATCGGCTAAAAAGGAAAATGGGGCGGGTGGTCAATACGGGGCAGGGGTAATCCGATTTGCAAATTGGAAATTCATGCCGATGCGCGATCATGACTTTATAGGAAGGGCTTAAAGCCTTTGCAATAGGATACACATGGAAGTAGACATTTTTGCCGTCGATCCATGCGGTTCTGGTGTGCGTTAGCAACAAAAGGTCAAATTCTTTTCGTTTTCGGACAAGGCGCATGAAACGGTAAACAAAATAGAGAGCCAGCTCGTATAATTTTTTGAGATAAACTCTCTTTTTTACCGGAAACTTGACCTGACTTTTCGCGCGATTGATTTCCTCAAAGATGGAGTAGCGCATGTATTCCCAAAAGGGGTGGCCTTTTATTCTGATATCAAAAAGATGATTTTCCCTCTCCAGAGAAAGAAATTTCTCCGCCAATTGGATATAGGAGTTATTCATGAGTGGTTTAGAGAGTGTAACCTGCTGCCGAGGCGTCGTTGAAAAACATTTTAACCGTATCGAGTGAAAACTCCTTCAGTCCTTTTCCCAGGGTATCAATCTTTTTTAGAAGGTCATTAGTGACGGTGATGATGTGACATCCAATGGTATCGGCCTGTACGATATTCAGGACTTCACGGGGGCTGGCCCATATCACCTCACAGCCTTCCATCCTTCCGGCAAGGGCCACCGCCTCCCTCATGATGGGCAGGGGGTCGATGCCTGCATCCGCAATCCGGCCTGCAAAGACGGAAACATAACTGGGGGCTCCCCCTTTGAGGGCTCCACAGACCGGACCCAAGTCTTCGGGGGCCATGACGGCCGTAACGTTGACCTTGACCCCCTGATGACTTAGTTTGTGGATTAAATCCCCTGAAAATTCTTGTTTTGTATTGGTAACGGGAATCTTCACATAGACATTGTTGCTCCACCCGGCAATCTTTAAAGCTTGCCTTTCCATCTCCGGAAATTCGTCAGAGAAAACCTCGAAGGAAATGGGCAGGTCTTTGATTTCCTTTAACACGGATTTCGCAAAATTTTCGTAGTCCGTGATGCCGACCTTTCGCATCAGTGTGGGGTTGGTAGTTAGCCCCTGAATCCAAGGCTTTGAGGCCATTTCCGTCATACCCTTCAAGTCGGCCCCGTCGGCAAATATTTTTACTTTGAGGTTTTTGTAGCTTTTTAAACTCATTTTTATCTCCTTTTTCTAAATAACGATCAAATTGCTAGAATCAACTTAGCAGCTTCCAAAAGGGAAGAAACACGGTAATCCGGTTTTTCTCGCAATTCTTCCGCATAACCGTAGTCTATAAAAATGGTCCGGACCCCCGCTCTTTTTCCGGCATCAATATCCCTCCATCTGTCTCCCACCATATAGCTTTCTTTCGGGTCAATGTTATTTTCTTTGACCGAGGCCAGGATCATGCCCGGATTTGGCTTCCTGAATTCGGAATTGACGATTTTTCCATCGTCATAACAGACCCGTATCTCATTCAAGGGAAGGGTTTCTCTCATCTTGTTGTGAATCGATTCGACGGTCTCCCTCGTCATGGTTCCTCTTCCGACGTCGGGTTGGTTGGTGATGACGACAATCAGAAATCCGGCTTCCTTCAACAGATGGACGGCTTCCGAGACTCCGGGCATGAGCTTGAATTCGGATAAATTTTTCGGAGGGTAGGGCTTCCCATCCTTGATGATCGGGTGATTAATAACTCCGTCGCGATCCAAAAAGACAGACCTGACCTTTGACATCATTTAACAGACTCCCACTTTGTTTGGGTCATCTTCAGATCCGGATGAGAAACCAGAGCGTGCCAGACGACTGCCTGAAAGGCCTCGGTATGAGGGGTCGTGTTTTCCGGATTAACAACGGGGACAACACAACAGGCGTCGGCGACTTTCTTTGTATATCCGCCGTCCCTTCCGACGATGCCGACTATTTTTGTGCCGATTGTCTTTGCGTAGATCAGGGCCTTGACCAGATTGGGACTGACGTTTTTTTCAAGGTTTCCACCGCCTACGGAAAGAACCAGGATACAATCATTGTTCTTCAACCGACAACCCTTGAGCCAATTTTCGAAGACGGTATCCCATCCATCGTCATTGATGCGGGCTGTAAGCTCTGAAACATTATCCGTGGGCGTATAGGCTTCGATGCCGCATATTTTTCTGAAATCGTTGACGGCATGGGAGGCATTGGCAGCACTGCCGCCGACCCCCAGGATAAAGAGTCGGCCATTTTTTTTATGGCTCTCGAGAAGAACCTGGACGATGTTTTCGATGGAATCGGCGTCAAGACGATTGATCACTTCGACGGCTTCATTTAGATGTTTTTTTATATAGGACATTTTGGTCTCCTTGTTGTTTTTTTAAAGTCATCAAACATCGGATTCCCACTGGATAGTTTAGGTATTTCCCAAGTGCCAGTTCCATCTTCATGAGAGCGTACATGAAGCGGTTTGTGTTCCCTTTTCTTATCTGCCGGGACACCTTTGATTGGCGCTCCGATTCGGACATCTTTTTGCCCCTGATCCTATTTATTTTTTTTACCAACGCAAACGGAGGATAGAGAAAAAAACCAAGGTGGGAAACACGCTCAACTTGAAACCCCGCTTTTTCGGCCAGAGATTTTAGGCTTTTTGATTGATAACGACGGTAATGCATCAGATGTTGATCATAAAAATCATAAAGATGAGGACCTGCCGGCACTTCAATGACCACCAATCCCCCCGGTTTCAGGATTCTATAGACCTGTTTTAAGGCCTCGAGATCGTTTTCAATATGTTCCAGGACATTCAGCATGACAATGCCATCAAAGGAGGAATCCCCGAAGGGACAGTGAGTGATATCAAATTGAAGGATAGGAATCCCCGGAAGACGCCCGGCTAACTCCTGTAGCGGTTCTCCAATAAAATCGGATCCAACCAGAGTGGCATGTTTTGCCTTCGATCGGAGATCTTCCAGAAAAAACCCGGAACTGCACCCGACTTCAAGAAGGACTGGGTGGGGATGTTTGAGAAGGGGGGCCAAGGCATCGATAGCTTGCTGCCGCGAAGCCCTGTCAATGTAGTGATGGGCCCCCGTGATGTCCTCATGCATTCGAGTCAAATCCTTGTTCCAACCCGATGTTCTTTCGTGATAGCAAAGTACCTTTCTTCTTTCAGTTCCGATTAAAAAATCAGTTCCTGTCCAAATCGGTGCGGGCTGGTTCTCTGAGAGCAAGGGCCAATGGATTAAGGTTGCGGTCATAGGGGCCTAAAAAATTTGTAAGGAGGATCGTAGGAAAATTCCACCTGGTGGGAGCCCTCTTTCAGGAAAACTCCCCAAAATGCATGGTCCGCAGGAAGGATTCTACCGGGTTTCCCATCGATGGAAACCTTCCAATAGGGACTGTATGAGTTTGAGACAACGAGAAAACCATTACCCTCCAATTTGACATTCAAGCGGATAATATCAGGGGAATTGAGAGACAATTGGATTTCAGATTTCTTAAGGCCAAGGCTATCAACATTGATCCCGCCCAAAAAATTCTTGTTCAGATAAATGGTTTCCCTCAACGAAGAAATAGCAGCAGCGGAAAGGGCGTTTAACAATTCATTATCATTTTCAAGGGCATTGATTTTCCCGGCCACAAAAAAACGAGGCAAGGCCAGCTTATTCTCATAAATAAAGAGGGTGCTATTCCCCTTAAAGTTTTCCTTGATCCTCATCAGGGCCTGGTCATAACGCGAAAGACGATAGAATTCTTTTTCCGGCGTTTGAACAAGAACAAGATCGTCATCGATCAATTTTGACCGGGAGATGATATATTTCGTGTTAGCCAAAGAAAGAAGATTTAAATTGTAATAATCCCTGAAGCGAATTTCCGGTCCGGGGATTTCTGCGGGAGGGAAGAGATAAACACGGTTTCCCCAGTTATTAAAATACGTATTTATTTTTTCGTTCTTCTGAGTCAGAGGCAGGATTACTTTTGACCAAAACTTCTTGTACCTCATGGGGTAGAGGTTGGAGTAAGCGTCGGTGGATTCCAGCCCGTAGGTCGCCGCATACATCGGGAAGATGAGACTGGCGACGGTGGCCACGCGGAATGGATCATTCGACTTGTTTCCCGAAGTGATTTCCTGCATTTGGCGGCTGTTGAAATTGGCATGATAACTGCCGTTTCTCAACCAGTCCTTCCCGCGGCTTATTTTAATGGAAACAGTATCTGTAAACAGAGACAGGAAAATAATCGCGTACGAAATAGTTCTGGTATTGATCTGCCGGGTCAGCTTTTTTATCGAGATATTTTTGGCTGGAATGTATTCAACGGCGCAGGCAATGCCTATCGAATAAAACAACGGAGAGCCAATGCAGGCAAAACGGTCGAACTGGTAACCGGCAAGGGAGATGTACTGACGAAAGTATAATATCGCGAAACTAAAGATGGTGGCTCCGATTGTCGTCAAAAAAATGAGCACCAAAAAAGTATTGAACCTCTTGTCTTTTAGTCTTGAAAAATAAGCACCCAATACAAGCGAGAGGAAGCAGGTCACGGAAGGGAACACCCATGGAAGCAGTCTTTTTAGGGAGGCAAGATAGAAATCTTTGCTCATGGTTTTATAGCCTGGAAGGATAAAATCCCTGTGGGACGAGCCCGCGTTAAGCAGAAAAGCCATGAGGGAAGGTGTCTTTAAAACGACGATTGTCAGGCCATAGAGAAAATAGACGGTCCAAAACCGCACATCGTTCCTTTTTTTCACAAAAAGAAACCACACCGCCAGAATGGGCAGGGTGTATGGCAGATAGACAACCAGAGACAACAACACCGTCAGTACGCCCAAGCCCACTGTCGCAAAACACACATAACCCTTTTTATTGAGAAGGCAAATTTTGTCGAAATAGTAGAGCGTCAGGGGAAACGTGTAAACACCAAACAACATCGGATTGAATTGGCAAAACATGGCGAAAAGAATTCCGGCCAGGGTACTGCTGGTATCCGACATCCCGAGGTGTTCCCGGCAAACGCGGAACAAGAAAAACATCGCCAGAAAATATTGGAGGAAGATGTGTACCGGGTTTGATAGCCATAGGGGGAGCACTAAGGATAATAAATTGGGGATGTAAGTGTGGAAGTAATCTTGTGCCAGCCTGTCAACCCCGCACCCCTCATAGGGAAGCCAGTAAGTCAGACCGTGCGAAAAAAAATTCGTTTTTAAAGCATGTTGGGCAGGCACCCACGAATCGGCATAATCAAATATCGGAATGGCGGAGAAGGGGCCCAGGACAATATATTCAAGGCATAGCCACAATGAAATAAGAGCGAATAAAGTGGTTTTTTTCATTCGTTATTCTGGAAAATTTATTTTTTCGGCGATCATATATTTAGGACGGCATCGGACTTCATCATAGATCCTGCCAATATATTCCCCTAAAATACCCAATGAAATCAGCTGAATCCCTCCAAAAAATGTGATCATGATGACCGTGGTGGGAAGGCCGGGAGTGATTTGGGGATCTAAAAATATCTTTTGAAGAAGGTACCATAGGGCGATCAGGAAACTGAAGCCAGAGGCGATCAAACCCAATATGGAAGAAAGAGTCAGAAGCTTGGATGAAAAAGAGATCAGGCCGTTCATGCCGATCTTAACGGAGCCCGTAAACTGGTTATACTTGGACCTCCCAGCCAGTCTTGCATCACGGTCGTAGAGGACCGCTGTCTGTCTGTACCCCGCGTAAGCCACGAGGCCCCGGAGAAACCCGTGGGTTTCTTTTAGTCCTCGAAGCGATTCAATTACCCTGCGGTTAATGAGTCTAAAGTCGCCCGTATTCGGAGGAATAGGGACTTCGGCGATGTAGTTGATCACCTTATAACCTACATAAGAGACAAATCTCTTGGTAAGAGTCTCTCCCTTGCGGCTTTTTCTTTGTGCATAAACCACGTCGTAACCTTCACGCCACTTTTTGACGAGGTCGGTAATCAATTCGGGGGGATCCTGAAGATCAACGTCGATAACGATACAGGCATCTCCCAAACAGGATTCTATACCGGCGATTGTAGCCGCCGGTTGGCCAAAACGGCGAGAAAAGACGATCAGTCGGATACGCCCGTCCTTTTCTATGTACTGATTAATGACGCCACGGGTATTGTCTCTCCCAGGGTCCATACAAAACAGGATCTCAAAATGAGTGGTTATATTTTCCAATATGGGAATCATTCTTTGCAGGAATATCGGGATTGTTGATTCTTCTTCAAAGACGGGAACGACAATGGAGAGTTCTATTTTATCCATAAAAATTTACAAAAAGAGCCGCCGTGAAAGATCGCTCCCAAAAATTTTATGCGGGTCCATTTTTTGCCGAACAGCCAAAAAATCGGGAAGCTTGGGATACATGGCACGTATATGGGCTGGTTTCAAAAGGGAATCTTTTCCCAAAAATATTTTGCCCTTGTAATCAATCGTCAAGGCAACCATTTCATCAAGAAATGAGGGGAAGCGGCGCCATTTGGTAAAACGTCCAGGTATTTCGACGGTGATAGCATAACCATCTTCAGCAAAGCTCATGAGGAAGGGGTCCGATCTTAGCCTCTTGATCCCCCCAAACCACGACTCCAGCTTGTATCTTCGACAAAGAGCGAGAATGTTGGTGATAAATTCACAGGCCTTCTCGTCCGGGGCGATGAGCTGGAAGCCCACAAGGCCCCCGCGGATGGCTTTGGGGCTGTCAGGGATGGAAATCATGTGGGGGTAATAATAGGAATAGAGATGAAGGATTTTTTTATCCTTGCTCGTTTTCGATCCCCAATAGGCGAGTTGATTGAGTGCCCTCATTGAGGTTCGGCAGGCGAAGGGCTTCACCAGAGGGTAGACAAGTCCGATTGGAATCTTCCCCATGAACTTTTTACCGACCGACTCCATAGAGGGAGGCGTGATTTCGGGGTCTTGGTTCAGCCACTTGGCCGTTTGAAAAATACCCCTGCCTTTTTTATGAAATCCATCGAACCAACCCATATCCATGTCGAAATCATCTGTGAGGTTTGTAAAGAGATCGAACAACTCTGGGATGGAATTGAAATATTTTCTTTCGATTTCAACCATGGAGCCAGGAATTTTAATCAGCTGGAGTGTAGCTTCGATAATGATTCCTAAAAGTCCCATGCCCCCGATAGTGGCGTAAAAGACATCGGCATTTTCATTCGCACTGGCACGTACAACCCGGCCATCGGCGAGTAGGATTTGCATGGAGAGGACTCCCATGCCAAAATTTCCATTTTTGAAGGAATCCTTTCCGTGCACGTTATTCGCGATCAATCCCGACATAGTCCCAAAGCTTGTGCCGGGCAGTCCTCTCAAGACCCAATGATGGGGGAGGGTATGATGAAGAACCTTTCCCGCGGACGTGCCACCTTGTGTTGTCAGGATCCCCGTTGTGGAATCAAAACGAATAATCTTGTCCCATGATGTCAGATCAAGAACAACACCTTGTCCGTTTGTGATAATGTCCCCAAAAGAACATCCGCTTCCCTTCGGCGTGATGGAATATTGATTGGCGGCACAGATTGTGAGTAAATCCCTCAATTCGTCAAGATTTTTGGGAGAAACGACAACGCAATCGACGTAAGCGTAACGACCCCAGCCAGAAAGCCTCTCCCTGGAGACTTGAAGACCCTTTGGCAAATTTTTTAGGATATTGTCCTGAAGAAAACTCATGAAGAGACGAGCATGTTTTTTAAAGTGGTTGCTGCGAAGTGATGGGTCAGGGAGGTGAGGCCCTTTTCAAATGAGGCCTCCAGGCTTTTGATAAAGTAATCCATCTCTTCTTCCTGCACGATGATCGAAGGGGTCACAGCAATCATACCTTGCTTGCTGGGTGTGATTGTTGCGAGGACACCATGAGTTTTATATAATTCTTCAACGACGGCGGCTGCTGTGATCTTGTTGATGAACTCGGTTTTGTTTCTGATGAATTGGAACGGCAGTTTCGCCAGTGCCTTTTCGACGAACTCGTAGGGGGACTTGAGCTTCAGCCCCATCAGGGTGCCGACTCCCCGAATTTCGCTGATCTGATTGGGGTACTTTTCTTTTAATTGCTCCAGTTTTGGTTTCAGGTAATTGAATATTTTGCGGGACTTTTCGGGGAAATCTTCCTCGACCATGATGCGCACCGCCTCGATCGCTGTGGCACATTCCTCACCAAAACCATTGTAGGTTGTCGAGTGAAGCAAGGCATCATTGTCCGTCCCATAGGCTGCTTTGAACAATGGAGTTCGCAGGACGTAAGCGGAGATGGAGGCTTTTCCACCTCCGAAGGATTTTGACATGCAGAGAGCATCCGGGATGAGCCCCTCGTGTCTCATAAAGTAGAAGAGCGTACCACTCTTGGCCCAGCCGGAATAAACCTCATCAAAGATCAGGACGATTCCTTCACGGTCGCATATCTTTCTCAAATCTCTGATAAAACTTTCTGTCGATTCCAGCATCTGACTGGTGACATAGGGCTCGACAATCAAGGCGTAGATGTCGCTTGTTCCTTCAGTTCTTAATTCTTTGACCAGTGCTTCAACAGACGCAATATCATTGTATTTAAAGGCATGGGTATTTTCCATCCTGGGGAAGTCCCACTGATGCTGAATCAGGCCAGAGATGGAGCCGGAGCCAACTAATTTTCCATGATAGGAGATATCCGCATACAAGATATGCTTCCTCTTTCGTTTGTGGGATTTGTAAGCAGCCTTGATGGCACCTTCCACGGCTTCAGCACCCGAGTTTGGAAAATAGCAGACATTCAAATCGCCGGGGAGAACTTGGGCAATATTGTGACTGAGAGCGGCGATATAGGGGGAAAAGACGAGTTTGTGAACCTCCATCCTTTTATTTTTTTGAAACTCCATGCGGGCCGACAGGATTTTTGGATTATTGTGGCCATGACTCAAAACACCGAGGCCGCCCGTAAAGTCGAGTATTTTTCTTCCCTCTTTTGTATATAAATACATGCCTTCGGAGTGGGTAAATAAATCTTTTCCATACGAGAAGGCACAAAAAACCTTTACCTGTGGAGCATTGACATATTCCCTGTACAAATTCCAGACTTCCTCAATTTTGAGATTTTCCGCATCATCAATTGTGAGTAATTTTACTCCGTTTTGGCCTAACTCGGCCTTTGTCATTGGCATTGTGTTTTGTCTCATATTTGTTTCCTTGATTTTATAAAAGCTTCAAGTTCTTTAAGGCCCTTCAAAGAGCCGATTTCATAAAACCTCTCGGTGACTTCAAATCCAACAAGTTGTTTCTCACCAACCAGTTTTTCATAAACATCGGCGAGATCAAATTCTTCATCCTCAGGGTAACCCTCAAATACTTCCGACTTCAACAAGCTAAGACCATAATCAATATAAGCCATTTCAGGAATTCTATTTTTTTTGCCATAGGCGATAATTTGTTTATCCCTATAATAAACATTACTCAAATCCCAGGTGTTTTCATTTCTAAAAACGGTTAATATGCCCTTTTTGTCTTCACGACAAAATTTATCGTTCACTCTCTTATAGCTAACTTGTAAATAGGAGTCTCCATAAAGAATATAAAAATCGGGACTGAGTTTTTTAATCGCCTTTTTGATGGCTCCACCGGTGCCCAATAATTTTTCTCCATCATAGGAATAACTCACATGAACGCCGAAGGCTCCCCCATCTCCTACAACAGATTCGATCATTTCTCCCTTGTAACCAACACAACATACAACCCGTGTTATTCCCTCTGTTTTTAACTGCCCTAATTGGTGGAAAATAAATGGCCTTCCATCAACCTCCACCAGGGACTTCGGAATTACTTCTGTGATAGGCCTTAACCTTTTTGCCAAACCTCCGGCGAGAATGGCGACAGCGGGCAATTCCTTCATCAGTTTTGAACCACTATTTTTGTTCCCTCAAAATCAAAATGAAACCGGACTTCCACCAACCCTGCCTCTCCCAGGGCGTGCCTGAGTTTGGACTTGTGTTCAGCATAGAACATCAAAAAGCCGCCGCCGCCGGCGCCGATGAGTTTGCCCCCCAGGGCCCCGTTACTCATGGCCAGTTCATACCACTCGTCAATTTTAGGATTGCTCATGGAACGAGAGCGCTTTTTTTTGTGTTGCCAGTGTTCCTGCATGATCTCGGCAAACTCGCCCAACCTCCCTTTTTCAAAGGCCAGTTTGCTTCTTAAGCCCAATTCCTTCACATGATGCAGATTCTCGATCATGGAGGGGTCTTCGTCTTTGCTCTTTGAATGCTGTTCCGAAAGAATGGCGGAGGCACTGCGGGAATAGCCGGTAAAAAAGAGCAGGAGATTGTCTTCAAGATTATACAGGGTTTCTTGGGAGATCTTGAGAGGTTCGGCGGTGACGGTGCCGTCCTTTTCAAAGGTAAAACAGGTGATCCCTCCATAAGCGGCGATGTACTGATCTTGCTTGCCCACCGGCTCTTGCAGTTTGTTGATTTCAATATCACACGCGGCCTCTGCCAACTGTTGAGGATGGATCAAATCTTTTTTGTGGGCATAAAGTGCCTTGAGAAGAGCGGTGGTGAAGCTGCCTGAGGAGCCCAAACCCGTTCCGGCCGGGATGTCAGCCATGCTCGAAATTTCCAAAGACCTCAAATCAACTCTTGTGAGCCGCAAGGCCTCGCGGAGAATGGGATGCTCTATTTCTTCTAAAGAGTTCACCCTCTCGATCTTCGAGTATTTGATAATGAGTTCCGGGACGAACGTTTTATGAATCGTGAGATAAACATACCGATTAATGGCCGAGGCGATGAGAAAGCCCCCATACTTCTGATAATAAGAGGGGAGGTCGGTACCCCCGCCGCCCAGCGAGATTCTGAGCGGACTTCGGGTAATAATCATTTTGAAGATCCTTTATATATTTTTTCTACAATCCTCAAGGCGTCCCGAGTCTCTTCTAGTCCGGACATGACGGCTCTGTCGTTTTTGATGGCATCCACAAAATCGGCAAGCTCCAGTTGCCAGCTTTTATCCGGGAAGGGGTATTCATAAAGGGTCGTTTCGGGAGGACCCATCTCCGGAAGCATCCTATACCAGGCGAGTTTTTCAACACCGTAACTACCACCAAGACCCGTGATGTGAAGCTTGCCTTTCTTTCCGTATATTTCCATACTAAAGCCGTTTTTCCATTCACTGCAACTTGCATGCAACCAGGCTACTTTTTTGTCGTGGGTTTTGAGCAGGGCAAATCCGTTATCCTCAACGGCCATTTTCCAAAAATAGGTGTGGGCAAAACCATCCACTTCGGTAAATTCCCCCAAAAACCATCTTGAAAGATCGATCAGGTGCATCCCCTGATCCAGGAGTTCTCCCCCTCCGGCCTTTTCCTTGGAGGCCCTCCACTCCTTGTCGTATCCAATCCTGCCTCCGTGGCCGTAAGCAGCCCTTAGATACATCAAGGGCCCGATACCCCCGGCATCCACAATTTCCCGGGCCTTCATGATGGCTGGGTGGTAACGATGGTTAAAACCTACTTTGACTTTGATATTTTTTTTACTCGCCTCCCGGATAATGGGATCAAGCTCTTCGGAAAATCGAGCGGCCGGTTTTTCAACTAATACATGTTTGCCCTCCTGAACGGCACTTAGGGTGATTTCCGCCAGGGCATCGTTGGTTGTTGCTACAATAACGGCCTCCGTATTTTTGTCCTGAAGGACATCTTTCCAATTTGTAGAAACCTTGGCCTCCGGCCTTGTTAAGGCCAACTGCATGGCCCTTTTTTCATCGGTATCGACGGCATAAGTGAGACAGTGTGCCTCAAAGGCATTGAGTCTTTTCTGACCAATCAGACCACAACCGATGATGGCGATATTCATGACATCTCCCAACTCTTCCCTCTGTCTTTGGGGACGACCCTCCTCAAGGTATAGATATCACTCTGAACGAGATCAAGTTTATGTTTTTCAAAGTCCGGCCAAGGGTCCCATACAGCGGAAATGAGTTTACCAGTGATCCCATCGCTTTCATGGGAGGCCAGATAGACACTGAGCTCGGCCCCTTTGGTGAGGGGAGCCCCCCCTTCATTTTTCTGAATCACGGCCCTCTCATAAAATGATTTACCCACCTTGTCAGGACCCGCCTCCAGGACTTCGTCCAGGAGTCTTGTATTGAGGGCCCCGGGGGCTATCGCGTTAATATCAATACCTGTCGATCGTAATTCTTCAGCCACTGTTTCCGTGAGCCGCACAAGGCCTGCCTTTGACGCCGCATAGGCGCTGATCCGGGGCAGGGGAGAGGTGGCCCCGCCGCCGGACAAATTGATGATTTTCCCGTAACCCCTTTTCTTCATGTGAGGTAGTATGTGTTTTATGGCATAGAAGGTGCCGATGAGATTGATACGGATGGCATTGACCCACTCCTGAGAATTGACCTCCTCGATGGATCCTTTAGGTCCGTAAACACCGGCATTATTGACCAGAATATCCACCTTGGAAAATTCCCGGATGGCCCGATCCATCAAGCCTTTTACTTGGCCCTCATCGGAGATATCAACCGTCATACCGATGACTCTCTGTTTTACATTTCGGGGCAGGAGAGATTCCAACCCTTTGACTGCCTCAGTTAGTTTTTGGCCATTTCGGGCACAAAGCAACAAACTGGCACCTTCTTTGAGAAAGGTTTTTGCGATTTCAAAGCCCAGTCCCTGATTGGCCCCGGTGATGATGGCGTTTCTATCCTTTAATTTCATGAGCACTCCTACCGACGGAGATGTATGTCGAATTTCTCAAGGGATCAAAACGGGATCTTAAAAAGCCATTTGGGTCGATAACAATTTTTTTACTCATTAAAGCGATTATCCTTTCGCTAAAATCCTTAAACTCCGGCCACTCTGTAGCCACCAGGATACAATCTGCTTCTTCAATAGCAGAATCAGGATTTGGCACGAGGGTTAATTTTCCTTTTAACTCAGCAGGAAGTTCTTTCACTTTGGGGTCATATCCTAACACTTCCCCCCCATTTTGATAAAGCCATTTGCCGAGCTCAACAGCCGAGGAACGCCTTAGGGTATCGGTGTCGGGCTTGTAAGTCAAACCAAGCAGTGCAAACTTTTTTTTGGAAATGGAACCAAGATATTTTGAGCATTGTCTTTTAATCCATTGCTGATGATCATGATTGCTTTCTTTAACAGCCCGTAGCAGATGGGACGGTTTATTCAGTCTTTCTCCCAAATGAATGAGAAACAGGATATCTCGGGCCAAGGTGCCACCGGCAAAGGCGGCTCCGGGGTTGAGATAGGCCTTTGGACCGATCCTGCTTTCGCTTTTTAAGCCTTTGGCTACTTCCAGGGCATCTGCGTCCACGTCTTCGCAAATCAAAGCCAATTCATTGACAAACGCGACCGATGTTGCCAAAAACGCATTAATTGCGTGTTTTGTCATCTCAGCGGATTCTGTTTTCATCCATTCCAGCCTGTTCGAAAGCACACTAAACAATGGTAAAAATTTTTCCCTGTCTTTTTCTTCTCTGATGCCGACGACGATTCTATCTGGGTCTCCAAATACGGATATTGCTTTACCCAATCTTAAGTTTTCGGGAGATGCGGCAAAAACCAGCGACTTTTGAGGAAACCGCTTTCTGGCGTCATCCTCAACTGCTTTTGTAAAACCTACAGGAACCTGGGAGGATATGATTACTCCAGTTCCCGTTGGGAGATGCTCTAAAATGGATACAAGTTGATCTTTAACATACGGAACATCAGCCTCATCATTTTCGTTGACGGGCGTATCAAAGGCTACCCAAAGATAATCGATGTCTTGTAATGAGGAGCGGGGGTCCGTTGAAAATCGAAGATTTTTTTTTGCGATACCTGAGGCTATCAACTCGTTGAGCCCTGGCTCAAACAATGGTGCTTCGGACTTTTTTAAATTCTCGATAACAGACTTGTCCGGATCCAGGCCCGTGACGAAAAATCCCTTTTTTGCCAGACATGCGGCAGTTACAGGACCTAGATGCCACATTCCAAACACAGTGACTTTCAGACATCTCTCCTATTTATAATCCACTTATTTTGTTCCAGGTAACTCAAGGTTTTAGTGACGGCCTGTTGAATCGTTAATTTTGGCTTCCACCCGACGCCCCTCATCCTGGAGCAGTCCAGGAAAATAAAAGGATTATCACCGATCCATCCTCTATCTCCACCCGTAAATTCTAGTTGAGGGCGAAGATTTAAATGTCTGGTAATCCACCCGATAGAATCTGTTACCTGACAGTATTCATCCGTACCCAAATTAAATATATTTATTTTATCATTTGCACTTTCTAAAGTTGCCATGATGGCTTCAATACAATCATCTATGTAAAGATACGATTTTTTTTGCTTACCATTTCCCAAAACTTTTAACCTTGTCGGATCTTTCAACAAGTTTTTGTAGAAGTCGAAAATATGACCATGGGTGTATCTGGGGCCAAGAATGGAAACAAATCTGAATATCCATCCTTGAAAACCAAAGCCTTCTGCATACGCCTGGATCAAGCCTTCGCAGGCGAGTTTTGAAGCACCATAGAGCGATGTTTGGACAGGAAAGGGTGCATTCTCAGGAGTTGGAATGACATTCGCTTCGCCATAGATGGACCCCGTCGAAGAGAAAACTATCTTGCTGACATGGTTGGTTCTCATGGCTTCCAGAACATTAAATGTTGCTGTGGTATTCTGTTCCAGATCCTTCCTTGGGTGCTCAGTGCCAAAACGGACATCGGCATTGGCCGCCAGATGAAATACAAAATCAACACCTTGCATTGATTTTGCGAGACTCTCTTGATTAAGAAGATCGCCCTCAATGAGTCTGAAATTTTTATTTTTTTTGGCCTCAACGAGAAACTCGATAAATCCCGTTGAGAAATTATCATAAGCCGTTACGTGGTAACCCTCGTGAAGGAGGCGATCAACAAGGCTGCTCCCGATAAAACCAGCTCCTCCGGTAACAAAAATATTTTTTAATTTTTTATTTTTCATCGAGGCTCTGGATGCTTGGCACATAATGCACTTCTGTATCACAATTTTTTGAAACGATATTGATGCTTCGATAAAATAATCCCCTACCATCCGGCCGGTCCCCTCCGATGGCGGGCAGAATGGGGAGGGTCGCTGAGGGTACAGAATAAAAGGAAAGTTGGTTCATCGTCTGTTGAAACTCGAAGTGAATATGTCCGAAAAACACATAAAGAGGAAGAGAAGATTTTTGCAGGACATCAAAAAATAATTCCTGCCACGCCGACCGGTGTTTTTTATCATAGGTCGGATGTCCGACAGGGACGGGATGGTAATGGGTAAACAGGCAATTCATCTGACGCGTATGACCCAGGTACGTCGCCAACTCTTCCAGGGCTGAGTGATCAGGTGCCTCGCTGGAATTATCAAAAAATAAGACAGGCGCCGCATCTTCCCGGAATTTTTTTATCTGAAAGCCCTCTGTGGATCCGTCGCCTAAAATATCCTTAAAAAGAGTGCCGCGATCATGGTTCCCCGGCAGGGCGATCCACGGATAGGGGAGGGAGGCCTCCAAAGATTTTTTAAGAAGCTCATAACTGAATTTATTTTCCTCATAGCCTGCAATGTCACCGGTAATGACGAGAAGGTCCGCAGGTTGTTTTTTTAAATGATTGATCAAAGATTCAAAACGTTTCCTGGTATTGATCCCCTCAACGAGTTCTTCATCGGAGGAGGGGAGGTGCAGATCCGAGATTTGGATGATGCGCAGCATCGGCTATAGAAATTTTTTAAATAAACTCGATGCTTGGGGAGGCAAACCCGCCTGTCTCAGGTGAGAGACATCGTTGATGCCAAGACATCGTGGCACGGCCCACTCGGAGGAATGTTGTTCGAAGTGGATCGTCGTGATCGACGATGGATCCAGCCAAAACCCCGACCAAAAGAAGGTCAGGGGGAGTTCCAAGAGATGAGCCAGCCAGGTGAGCCCATGACCTCCATGGGAAAAAACAGCTATTTTTTCATGATGAGGATTTACCGCGCGGTAGCGAAACCCGCTCTTTTGATAACCCAGCTGAGAAAGAAAATGATCGGAGGCGTGTTTCAACTCTTCAAACCTCGCGAGGATTTCTGATGGAAGTGTAAAGGGCCTATCGGCCCTGACGAGTTCTCCCGGAAGATTCCAGGCGGAGCGCTTTTCGTTGGGTTTCCAGCTCAGGAACCAGTCCAATTCTTTTAACCAGTTTTCAAGGATGGGCTCCCGATGAAGACGTTGGGCCGTGTATTCCATCGTCTGGATTGCTCGATGTAAAGGTGAACAATAGATCCGGTCGATACCTATTTTTTCTAGGGCCTGGGCAATCACTTTTGCCTCCTCGTGACCTGCAGGAGTCAAGGCATCCTCACCCGGAGCCGGATCAGAGTGGCGAATAATGAAGAGTCTCAATTGTCCTCAAGCAGCTCGTCCAAGGTGGTATGGGGAGTCCAGCGGTTAAACTCATTGATGATCTTTTTTACCATCTCGATGCATTCAATCGGATATTTCCCGATGGCTGTCTCGGCGGCAAGTACCAACCCATCGGCCCCCATAAGAAGAGTGCTGACGATATCATTCAGTTCGGCCCGGGTGGGGGTCGATTGGGTCACCATCGACTCGAGAAGATTGGTGGCGACATAGGCCAGCTTCCGTTTGCTTTTTGCGATGGAGATAATGCGGCGCTGGGCAAAGGGGATTTTTTCAAAGGCTACCTGCCGGGAGAGATCACCCCGATCAATCAGGATCGCATCGGAACTGTCCAGGATAGCCTGAAGATTTTTGAGACCCTTGATGCTTTCAATCTTTGAGATGATCGTTGCGTCTGCACCACAAAATTCCCTGAGGAGCCTTACATCATTCTGACTATTCGCAAACGAAAGGGCATAATGACGGATCCCATTCTTTTTCCCAATGGCAATGGCCCTTCGGTCTTTGTCAGTCAGGGGGGGCAGGTCGATGTCCCTGTTGAGTTCGACGGCCTTGTTGCTTCCGATGCGGCCGCCACTGATGACGATTGCGTTGCAACCTGAGTCATCTTTTGTACTGACTTGAATCCGTGCCGAATTGAAATCAATGGCCAGGATATCACCCTGGCTGAGAGAGGAAGCGACAAACGCCGGCGTGAAAGAGATATGGTGGCTGTCGCCTTCCACCTCGTCACAGTGAATTCTGATGGAATCACCTTCAACCAACTCGACAGCGCCTGTTTTCACATTTTGATTTCGAATCTGGGCTCCTTCGGTATCGAGGCAGATGGGCACTTTGGAGCGCGCCTGAATAAAACGGATACATTCTTCGACATTTTCCAATTTTGTGTGAGAAAGATTGATACGAAAGAGGGAGACACCCAAGGCCTCAAGACGAGGAATGACCCGATCGTTCATGGAGCTGGGCCCGAGTGTGCAAAGAATTTCTTTTGTCATGAGAGAATCTCCTTCTGATAAAGGTCTGAGAGATGACATAAAATCTCGAAATATTTCTTTGAGGCGAGTTTTTCGATCTCTGAAAGCTTGTGGGCCCTATTTTGGAAGAGCGACTTGTTTGGAAGTTTTTCTCGTGCCATCACAGAGGGCAGGGCCTCTGTGACTGAAGAGCCCAGGAATGTCGCTAACTGCTTGACGGTTGCTTCTGTATTCCCCACCAAGGACTCATAGGAGATGCGAATCATTTTCTTTTGCTCGGTCTCCGAGAGTTTTTGGTAAGACTTTTCTCCCTCTTGCATCAAAAAAGAGACACTTCGAAGGATACGATCGATGGGAGATAAATTTTCGTACTCTTCTTGCCAGGACTCCGCATACCAGGGGGCGCTTTTTTGGCCGGCTTCGATAATAGGGCAGAAGGAGAGAGGATCTTCCGCATAGCGGTGCCCCCAGCCTCTCTTGAGCCACGAGTGGGCGATATCAACAGGGTGTCTGTGAAAATCAATAATTCTCACTTCAGGAAAGGCTTTGTAAAAAATCGAAATATTGGGAAGAGTTTCATGAATGATGTAACAGGGGAGCCCCCCTTCCGCCTTGAACTTTTCCAGAAGGGCCGGAATATCAGACTCGAGTGATCGTGCGAGATAACGATCAAAATGAGGGGCGTTATAAATCGATGAGGCATCGGTGAATCTGAAATTAAGATTTCTTCCAATGATCCCATTATAGGCATGCTCATCCACCTGGACTCTTATGAGAGAGAGGGCGGCCTCTTCCGTCACGAAACCCATTTTTTGAAGAAAGGGGAGATGTTCAAGAGCGGAGACGTATTGGAAATATTCGACTCCCTCAATGCACGAAACCAGTTTGCCCAGTAAAAATTTGCCGGCTCGTGTCAGTCCGTTCAAGAAGAGTACTTTGTCAATGAGGTAGGCTTTGGCGGCGATTTTGGCCATTTTAATTGATGTGCTCGAGTTTCTTGAGTGCGTTTTGGTACTCCTGCCATTGCCCGATATCGACCCAGGATTGCTGGCTGATGGGATAGATCCCTATTTTTTTGCCTGATTTTTGCACCTGGTGGAGCAAGTCGGGGAAATCTATTTTTTCATGAGGTGCGATTAAATTGATAACGGAGGTTTTGATCAGATACATTCCCGTATTGGCCAAAAAATCAAACTCGGGTTTTTCTACAATCTTTTCGAGGTGTCCGCCATTCTTCATCTGCAGGACACCGAAGGGGACCGAGAGATGCTGCATCGAACCAATAATCGTGACGTCATTGTCGTTTTGAGTATGGAAGTGATAGATATCGGCATAATCAGCCCGTATCAGGATGTCACAGTTGGATACAAAGAGATGAGCTGCGTCAATTTGTGGAGCGGCGAGTTTGAGACTGCCGGCCGTTCCCAAAAATTCTTCCTCCCAGACAAACCGCACATTATATTTGGAATCCGCATGGTCAAAATAAGACTGGATCATTTTACCCTTATAATTGACGGTGAGGAAAAACGGGTTACACCCGTACTCCAAAAACTGATCCATGATGAGTTCAATGATAGGTTTGTCACCCACCGGGATCAGCGGTTTGGGAAGGATTTTGGTAAAAGGCTCCAAACGGCTCCCTTTGCCGCCTGCCATGACGACAACGGGGACTTTGAGATCTCCCTTTTTTTGTGGTTGTTCCCCTCCAAAAGTGCTGTCCCAAAGAAAGACATCTACAAGAACGCCTTCCGGGTCAACGACGGGGAGGGCCTCAATCTTGTGCGTCAGCATGATCTCCCTCACCCGATCGATATTTTCGTTTTCTGTTACGACTCTCGGCTGAGGATTGAAGATGCCTTTTATTTTTTCGTGGAGGGAGCCTTCTTTGAGAAGCCAGCGTCGTATATCGCCATCGGTGAGCGACCCACAAAGTTTTCGTTTGGCGTCGACAATAAACAAAATTTTCTCTCCGGCGAGATCCATTTGCTTCAAGGCTTCACGCACGGTGTTTTCTTCATTCAAGAGCAGTTTGTCCATATGAGGGGTTCTCACTGTAAATCCTCCCAGACCAAGGTCTCATTGGCCTTTTTATTCACTCGAAGCTTGCGCCCGACAATCTTGTCGGTTTCTGCCGGAGAAATGCCGTCACCCGGGCGTTTCATGATGACATCTTGATCTTTGAGGATCGCCCCTGCCGACAAATCCCGCGCTACGGTGATGCTCTTCCGGGCTTGTTGACGAATTTGAAGCTCGGATTTTGTGGGCTTCTTTTCGCTGCTGCCGAGGGCTTGCTCGATGTTTCGGATCGAAGCGACGAGGGTGTTTAATTCATGGGGCTCCAGAGAACAACGATGATCAGGCCCAGGCAGGTTTCTATTGAGTGTAAAATGTTTTTCTATGATTTGAGCGCCTAGAGAGACCGCGGCGATGGCTACTTCGATCCCCATGGTGTGATCGGAATAACCAATGGGCAGGCCAAAATGCTCTTTTAAGGTGATCATAGCCCTGAGATTCACTTCATCCATGGGGCAGGGATAATTGGTGGTGCAGTGAAGGAGGGATAAAGATAAAGCTGGTGACGTCTCGAAGACAGTCTCCACCGCTCTCTCAATCTCTCCCATATCACTCATGCCCGTCGAGAGGATGAGGGGCTTTCCAAATTTTGCCAGAAATCTTAAAAAGGGGAGGTTGATAACTTCTCCTGACGGGATCTTGATTTTATCCATCTTGAGTTTATCGATAAGAAAAACGGCACTTTCTTCATCAAAGGGTGTTGAAAGAAACCGAATCCCTTTTTTGCGGCAATACGCCTGCAATCGCTCAAAATCATCGAAGGAGAGTTCCAACTTCTTTAGCATTTCATACTGACTCTCTTCGGCCCCTGTATTTTTCTTTTGGTACTCCGCTTTTTCAGCTGACGAGGTGACCAATTTATCAGCGAGAAATGTTTGAAACTTGACGGCATCAGCACCGGAGGCCGAAGCGATATCGACAAGTTGGCAGGCGGTATCGAATGAACCATTATGATTCACCCCGGCTTCAGCAATGATATAAGTTTGATTCATGAGTGTTCTTGTGAAACAACGCAGGGCATCTTCCAGACGCCGTTTTCTTTCTTCCAAACATTGGAGATTGAACGGTACGTGTCCATGACTTCCCAGAAGAAGCTTTCGGTGATATCCAGATAATCCAAAAACCACCTGAAGAATCGTTTTGGAAACTCACCGTCATAACGTTTGACAAGGGCAACCCCCTCATCGCGTGTAATATGATGTCGCCTGATGTCTTGTTGCGCATCACGTGAAGCGCGTCCCATGCCGAATTTCATATAACTGAGATACCAGTGAAAACCGTCCAGCTTGTCATCAATGCTGACATACTTGGTGTAAGTGCCTTCGGATCTGCCAAAATTGTTTGTCTCAAAGCCGGTATGGGTGGCGGCGTAATAGAAGTTTTCTTGTGGAATCCATTTGCGATAGTAGGAGTACCAATGCATCTCAATATTTTGTTTGATAATCTTGTCGGGGTGGGGTGCCTTATACCAGTTCAGGTGTTCGGGTTTGATTTCGTCTGGCTGGATCAGCTTCTCATCAATCGCGGTGGCAACGAGTTTATCGACGCCGGTTCCCTTGAAGTATTCATGCTCCCATTCTTCGGGGCCCTCTTTGGGTTGATTTCTGTACTTTGTCGAACCGCCGTATTCCAGTTCTCCGTTTTCACCGTAAAAGATAAGTTTGATGTTGAACATGGAGGCGATATGAAAGGCCCAGGCCTTTTGTCCATAACTGAAGGGTTCCCACGCATCACCTTTTAAGACAAAGGCCAGTTTTGCGAGTTTGCGATGGATGATGCCATCGGCTTGTCCCATGATATTGTTGAAGCCCGACCGCACGAAATTTTGGAGGTTCTGCCAGCCTATATCAATATACTCAAAAGGAGACCACGTGCAGCAAAGAGGATGCATCCCATAACGCGTCTTGAGTTGGTGGGCCACAAAAGCGCTATCTTTGCCGCCGCTGCCGGGGACGACGACGTCGAAACTTCCGTCATGGCTGCGATAACGGTCCAGGAGTGCAACCAACTCTTGTTCTCTTTTATCCCAATCGACGACATGATCTTTTTCGAGGGACCATTCACAGGCCGAGCAAATACCATCTTTGTTGAATTTTGTCCGTGGACGTTGATTGGAGACAACACAATTTTTACAAAAGACGACTTCTTTTGGAAGTTCGTCAAATTGTTTATCCAAAATTTTCATGAAGGCTCCTTGAGAAAATTCTGCAGTACCTTGAGGCCGATCGGGCCGCTTCGCTCCGGATGAAACTGGCAGGCGGAGATATTGTCCTTCCGGAGAACAGAGCAAAATCGGTTTCGGCCATAAGTCGTGGCGCCGAGGACATGGCGGGGATCTTCGGGTTCAACGACGAAGGAATGCACAAAATACACATAAGGTTTTTCGCCCAGACCGTTGAGGATGGTGCCTTTGGATTCGCTTTTTTCAATAACATTCCATCCGATTTGCGGGATTTTGAATTTTGTGTCTGAAGATTCGGGTTTTTGAAACATCCTGACGCGTCCCTTGACCAGATCGAGTCCCTTCCATACACCGAGCTCCTCGGACGTCGTCATCAGCATCTGCATGCCGAGGCAGATACCCAGGAGAGGTTTGCCGCTTTTTACAAAGGCGGCAATGGGTTCGATCAGGTCGTGTTGTGACAAACTCTCCATCCCCGGCCCAAAGGCTCCTACTCCGGGGAGGACAATGCGCTCGGCCCCGAGGATATCTTTTTTGGAACGAGAGATAGTCACTTGAGCACCGATGGATTCGAAGGCCCTTTGGACATTAAAGAGATTGCAAATACCACTATCGATAATGACGACAGTAGTCGAAGAAGGGGCCATTTTAGGAAGCCTCCTTTTGAAGCAGGAATCCTGCGGAGAGCGAGCGCATGGAGATTCCGTTACGGATCATCGCTTCCTTGACCTCCGGAATAGAAGTGGGTGTGACAGGAATCACGCGTTGGCCCCCGTACCCCAAATTCAAAAATTCGATATTTCCAGAATCAATATGATCACCCATCCTCAAACGCTTTTCGTTGAAGGACATGTGTAATTTTTCGACTGGCTTCGCATAGTGATAATGGAAGATGGAGGCGGCAGCCACGGCGTCCGCCCGTCCCTGACACACGGCCTGGACCATGTGCTCACGATGCCCCGCACCGCCGACGGCAATCACCGGAATCGGGACACTGTCGGTGATTCGGGTGATCAAATCCAGGTCAAATCCGCGTCCGGTCCCCTCCTTATTAATTGAGGTCAGCATAATTTCGCCTGCCCCCAGGTCGACAACCTTCTGGGCCCAATCGAAGGCGTTAACCCCCGTTTCTTGTCGTCCGTAATCGGTCCAGACCTCGCAACGTCCATCGGAATAACGATAGACCTCAAGCGAGGCAACGATACATTGAGAGCCGAAGATCCTTGCCGCCTCACGCAGAAATTCTGGCCGATCGATGGCCGCCGTATTAATAGCCACTTTGTCAGCGCCTGCATTAAGACAAGTACGGATGTCCTCGACCGTTCGAATGCCCCCAGCGACAGTGATAGGGATAAAAACCTTTTCAGCGGTTCTGCGGATGATGTCATGAAGACCGTTTCTCTGATAGAGGCTCGCGACGGTATCTTGAAAGATCAGCTCGTCGATTCCCTCACGGTAATAAATTTCTGCAAAATAATCCGGTGTGCCAAGGACGCGGTGGCCGTCGAACTGGATCCCCTTGATGAGATTGGGTCCCTTGACATCCAGTCTCGCGATGAGCCGCACAGTGCCGCGGGATGTTTGAGTCGTCATGTTTTTTCTCAATCCTTTTTTACATTCTCCAAATCATAAAATTTCTTCATCACAATGTCCTCTAATTTCGTTTTTTTAATCACTTCCTTGATTTGTTTGCTGGTTCCGCCCTCGCCATAAGGAGATTTGACCTTTGACAGCATTGCCTGGAAGTCCACCGAAAGGGCTTTTTTGATCGCTGTTGCAATTTGCGACTCACTCTCCTCACAGTCGATGATCGATTCTCCTCTCACGCGCCCTCTTTGTCGAACCCCCATATTGACAGTTGGTTTCTGTAAGGCAGGCACTTCAATGAGTCCACTCGAAGAATTCCCGATCACAACGTCTGCCTGTCTCACCATGCTCAGATAATTCAACTGGCCCAGAGACGTATAAGCGGCGGCCCGATTTTGATTTCGCAGGACATATTCATCGATGAGTTGGCCGATAATTCGCCCCGAGGTGTCCGAATTTTGTTTGGTAAAAATTATTTTTGCTTCGGGGAAATGATCTAACGCGCGAAACAATTCGTTGATAGCCTTCATGGGGCTTTCTTTGCTGAGAGTGACGGGGTGATAGGTGATGAGGAAATTCGTTTTCCCCAGTGTCCATTGAAGGACTTTTTCCAGCTCTTGTCGATTGAGGAGCTTGAGTCTGTGGATATTGTCGAGCCCCGGTGCCCCAAAATTAAAAACGCGTGCCGGTTCTTCACCGAGTTGAATAATACGTTTTCGGTAAGTTTCGGCGCTCACAAAATGCAGCTGAGACATCTTGGTGATCGAGTGCCGAATCGCTTCGTCGACAGCTCCTTCGGTGAGTTCGCCACCATGAATATGCGCAATGGGGATTTGTGCGACAAGGGCTGCCTGGGCCGCGGCCAGGATTTCAAAACGATCCCCCAAAATAACGACGAGGTCGGGTTTTAATCTCTCAAACGCATCTGCAAAACCAATGGTGGCAAGACCCATGGATTTAGTGACTCCCACCGCCGTATCGCTCGAGAGAAGCATGTCGACCTTCTCATGAATGACGAAACCATCTTTTTCAATAACCTTGTAGGTAAGGCCAAACTCGGGAGAGAGGTGCATCCCGGTGACAATGACTTGCAGGTCAAGGTCTGGGTCTGACTGGATTTCCTTCATGAGCCAATAGAGGAGGCCATACTCGGCTCGTGACCCTGTGATTACACAAATTTTTCTCTTGGTTCCCATTTTTAGTGGTGATTTTTGGCCGGCATCCCGGTCACTGTCAAATCATCCTCTATGTTTTTTGTGACAACAGCCCCCGCTCCGACAACGACCCGGGAACCAATGTGAATCCCAGGAAGTACCCGAGCCCCTATTCCAATAAGGCTGCCCGTCCCGATCGTGACGCCGCCTCCCAGGACAGCGCCGGGAGCAATATGCGAGTGAGGTCCAATGTGGCAATCATGTTCGACAATCGCCCCTGTATTAATAATCACGTTGGAGGCTATCTTGCAATCAGGTTGGATCACAGCCCCCGCGAAGACTTGGACCCCCTCTTCCATATCAATACATGAATCAATCAAGGCTTGCGCATGAAGGACATTTGGAATTTTCCTCTTGAGCTCCTTTATTTTTTCGAAGAGTTTTTGTCTGGGTCCAGGAGAGTTCATAAAACCAACGCCGATGGCCACCGAAGCCTTTGTGTATTCCGGTGAAAGGAGGAGGGAGTCATCACCCAAAACAACTTGTCCCAGGCTCTTTTGTCCTGGAGAGAGCTGGGGATCGAGAATACCCAGGATCTTAAACCGGTTTGTGGAGAGAAGGGCACTCATCAACACTTTTGAGTGTCCGCCACCACCAAGAATCAGGATAGGTAAAAAATCAGCCATGGGGATTGTTTATCGTAAAAAGCTTTTTATGGTTGTACAGACGCGTTCCACTTGGGACTCTGTCAAATCAGCGCTGCAGGGAAGACTCAAACCCCGCGCATGAAACCACGGGGATTTTTCTACCTTGTACGAAGGATCACCTGTATAGGGTTTTTGCCGATGATTCAATTCCCAAAGAGGACGCGTTTGAATTTTATTTTCAAAAAGATACTGCATTAAATGATCACGGGTTTTTCCGGGAAGAGGGGGGACCAGGAGCGTGTAATGCCAGTAATTTGAAAAAGTGCCCCGAGGCTCCTCAACCATTTTTAAATCCTGATAACCCTGAAGTTCTTTGTAATAGAGTTGAAAGTTTTTTCTTTTTGTCTCGAGGATAAGATCCAGTTGTTCGAGTTGAGCCACTCCCAGGGCCGATTGAAGATTCGTCAGACGATAATTATAGCCCACGTCTCCATGGATAAAATGGATTTCGTCGTCTTTGGCCTGGGTTGTCAGATAACGAGCTCTTTCGGCGAGATCTTGCCGATCGGTGACAATCATGCCGCCACCGCCTGTCGTGATAATTTTATTTCCATTAAAAGAATAACATCCCAAGTGGCCAATGGTTCCGGTATGACGGCCTTGGAGGGGGCCTTCCTTATAATAAGAGCCCAAGGACTCGGTCGCGTCTTCGATCAACTTGAGGTTGTATTTTTCAGCGAGACCCATCAATTTTTCCAGGTTGGCTGGATGTCCAAAAACATGGACAACAATCAACGCCTTGATGGCAGACCCTGTTTCTTGATGGAAGAGCTGTCCTTCCCGGAATTGGCATTCTTGTTCACAAAAATCCTCAACCTTCTGAGGATCCATATTGAGGTTGTCATCACAGTCCATGAAAACCGGAGTCGCTCCCACGTAGCGCACGGTATTCACAGGGGCAATGAAGGTCAGCGTCGGGACCAGGACCATATCGTCTCGGCCGACACCGGCCAGGAGGAGTGAAATATGGAGGGCGGCGGTGCCGTTGACACAGGCGATGGCGTGCTTGGCCCCCGTTTTTTCCGTGATTTGTTTTTCAAACTGGTTGACGTAGGAGCCTGCACTTGAAACCCAGGCCGTTTCTATACATTCAGAAACATACTTTAATTCATTACCGCGGAAGACAGGAACGGAGAGGGGAATAAAACTCATATATTGCTGTATCGCTTATCGTAGGGATTACCAATCAGTCCCGTTTGAATAGACGCGATGACTTCCTGAATCCCATCGGGGACTGTTTTGGTGACTGAAAATCCCAATTTTTTAATTTTGTCAAAATTGACACGGTAATCGCGAGGATCATCCACCTGGGGGACAAATTGGACATTGACATCGGGGACCCGTTTTTTGATTTCCGCCACTATCATTTGTTTCTGATAATTTTGGTTTTCATTCCCCACATTGAAAGCTTGGTGATGAATAGCCGACGGACCGGCCTGAAGCATCAAGAGACACGCCCTGGCTAAATCTTTTGTATGGCAATAGGGCCGCCAAAATTTTTCTCCGAAGATGACCAATTCTTTTTTGAGAAGGGCGTCGCGAGTGAACTCGCTGACGGTCAAGTCAAAACGCATTCGGGCCGACAGGCCAAAAGCGGTAGAGAAGCGCAGGGCAACTCCCGCCATATCTCCCTGGGCTTGCAGAAGGTGGTTTTCAAATTTGACTTTTAACTCGGCATACAAGGAGACCGGCTTGAGTTCTGAATTTTCATCACACATCTTATGAGGGTCGGTCATTTTTCCGTAGTTGCTGCATGTCGATCCAAAAATAAACCGTTCCACTCCCTTTTTAGAAGCCGTTGTATGAAGGGCGACAGCGGCATGATAATTGGTGTCGGTTGCGAGCTCCGGTTCTTTTTTGCAAGCCGGATCCCCCACGATGGCGGCGAGATGGACAATGGAGTGAATCCCTTCACACGATTTTTCGATATCAGACGTATTGCGGATATCGCCACGCAGGAACTCAAAATCGGGATGGCCTGCCACACTGAGGAGGGATTCGCCTCCCCATTTCAGCGAGTCAATGACACGGACGGCAAATCCATTTTCAAGCAATGTGTGGACAAGGACAGAACCGACATAACCGGCGCCGCCGGTGACCAGGACTTTTTTCTTTTTGTTCATAATTTCCCCAACTACCAAATAGTCCAACCCCCATCCACCATGAAATTCTGCCCTGTGACATACAGGGACAAATCGCTGGCTAGATAAGCGGCCATCCCCTTGAAGTCTTCCTCGGTGGCCATTCTTTTGAGAGGGGTTTTCTGAATATAACGTTCGACAAAGGTTTGTGGCTGGTTTCTGAAGACGCCGCCGGGTGAAATGGCATTGACCCTCACTTTGGGAGCCAAATTCGTGGCCAGCCACCGGGTGAGCTGGATCAGGCCTCCCTTGCTTGCCGCGTATGCGGCGGGGTTTCCCATGGGCGTCCCTTCATAGAGACTCAAGTCAGGACCCACGACGCCGTAGGTAGAGCCAATATTAATCACAGATCCGTGACCGGATTCGATGAGGGCGGGGGTGCAGGCCTGAATCAGGACAAAAGGGGCCGTGAGATTCACTTCCAGGGCCTTGGTCCAGGTATCGGTTTTTTGCTCCAGAAACGTCGTTGTCCATCCCTGCAGGGTCGAAGTCCCGACGAGGGCGGCACAATTAATCAAAATATCGATTCTTCCAAAGCGTTTGATGACGGCTTCAGGCACAGAACGGATAGCCTTTTCGTCGATCAAGTCGATGACTATTGGCAGTGTTTGAGCCCCGAACTTTCTTTCTAATGATGCACAAGCCTTGGTGCAGGAGTCCTCCTGGCTGTCCAGGACAACAATATGGGCTCCAAGCTCCGCCAGTGCCTCTCCCATCGCCAGTCCAATATGGCCGGCTCCGCCCGTGATCACGGTTACACGCCCCTGTAAATCCATGAGTTCCCTGAGTGATTTCATGAAATTCTCTTATCCCTTTCTCATTAAAAATTCTGCAAGTTTAAAATCGAACTCCGTATCAATATCAATGGCTCTTTCCGCGGGGACAATGACAGCCTTGATATGTCCTTCAAAGAGGGAGTTCTTATTGAAGATAAAGTTTGTTTTCAATGCATAAGCGACAGTGGTCATATCATAGACTTTGGGGGCATCCTGGCGTCGATGAATGGTTTTTTCGGGAGAGATAACTCGTTTGGCTGAAAACTGACCATCCAGTGTCACCATGTTGAAGTAGGGATTGCGATCTGTTTCCTTGATGGTAATGACGGCATCGGCCTCTGTCGCCAAAAGACGGTCGATGCAGGATTGCACATCTTCACTCCTTCGCAGAGGTGACGTGGTGGGGATACTCACCATCACATCGATCTTGGGGGCGTTCGGTGACTGGAGCGTCTGAAGGGCGTGGCGCCAGGCAAGCCACTCGGGTGTATTATCTTGTGCCAAATCGGGAGGCCTCAAGAAGGGCACTTCGGCGCCAAACTTTTTGGCGACTTCGGCGATCTCCGCATCGTCGGTAGAGACAATAACCCGGTCAACACAGCGAAGGGATCTGGCCACTTCAATGGAATACGCGATCAAAGGTTTGCCGGCGAGCGGACGGATATTTTTTCGAGGGACCCCTTTGGATCCTCCACGGGCAAAAATAGCGGCGACGATGTAGGGTTTCACAGGGGGATGATCCTTCCCTCCCGCGATGATTGCTTGGCCGCCAAGACAATCTCGAGAACCCGCTTGGCCTCTTCCAGGCTGACGAGTGGCTCCCCGCGTCCTTCTACATTTTGGAGAAAATGGTTTAACTCCTGAAGATACATATCATTAAGATCAATTTCACCGGGCGGTTGAAGGGTCGTCCAATCCTTTTTGGCCGAAGAAAAAAGTGTGACGGAGTGCTGTAACCCTTCCCAAACGAGTGTGCCTTCGCTCCCGACAATACGACATTGGCGTATACGCGCCTGATCGAGCATGTCGAGATGGAGTGCCCCTAACCCTCCTGATTTAAATTTCAAAATAATTTCTGCGGTATCTTCCACATCGATTTCCAGATCGCTGAGCCGGTCCGTCTGGCTGAGGACGCTCTCGACTTCACCCATCAGCCAGCGTGTATAATCGAGCTCGTGGCTGAGCTCGAGGAGGACCCCGCCCCCCAATTTTTTGAGGGCCGATACATTTTTTCGATAATCACTCTGGGGTCTCCAGGCCGGCAAATAATAACCCACTTCCGCCCTGAAGGAGAGGGGACGTCCGATCCTTTGCTCCGTTAACGCCTGTTTGATGATCTGAAAGGGTTTGTAAAAACGAAAATTATAGGCGACCGCGATGACGACCGATTTTTGACGACTGATGTGTTGTAGCTCGTCGATCTTCTCAAGTGAGTGGGAAAGAGGTTTTTCGATGAGGAGATGAATGCCTTGTTTGGCCAATGGAAGCGCCGTCTCTATATGGAGAGAAGAAGGATTTGTGATCAAGGCCGCCTGAGGCTGCCATTGGAGAGAGTCTGTCACGTTGAAGAAAACTTGGGAGACAAGAGGAGAGATGTCTCCGAGATCGGCCTCCTTTGAAGACTGTCGCCAAACACCTATTTGGATCTCCGGATGCAGGAGTTTCAAGTTCCGGATGTGACGACGGGCGATGCTTCCAAACCCTACAATGAGAATTTTAAGGGACATAGAGACAGGCTACCGCCCTTGAATCGCAAAGGATTCTCAAATAATAACAGATAGTTATAGGCGATTTGCCCATAAATTAAGGATTCAGACACATTTCGGAATTTCTCTGGCTCAAATTTTCTCAAGCTCTGTATATTTCAGAGCGGCACGCATACTGTTTTGGAGCCATCTAAATAGGATTTTTACACGACCTGTTTCAGGGATGCTCTTTTCGATAATACCTCGAAGATCCTGTAAAATGCCTTTCTTGACCCTGACTTCATCTCCCTCCCTAAAAAGCAATTCTTGTTCTATGACCGAACCATCCTTTGTCCTTTCTTGGAGGGTCTCTACGACATAATTAGGGACAGTAAATGGAAATTCCGAATCACCTAAAATTTTCCTGACCCCTCGGGTGTAGCGTACCATCCTGTGGTGATAAGGATCACCTAAATCGGTCCGGATAAAGAGATAGGAGGGGAACAAGGGTTTTGTGGCTATCAGGCTTTTCATCCTTGGATAAAACAACTCGTACTGGGCAAGGGTCAGCTGTTTTTGCACAGCACTCTCTTTTTTAGGCTTTGTTTGTATTACGTACCAGTGTTGCTGCATGCCTCACCCATCTTTTCCATGATGTTAATAACGTTACCTGGGAAATTTTCCGGTTTTGAATCAATCGTGATATTTAAAACAATAGAGTAAGGAGCGGCTTTGTGTTCATTCCCCAGAGTCAATGCCGTCTCTTGGAAAAAATTGAGAAAGATATCTTCAATCACTTCTCGAATATCCCCCTCCCCATAAATTGAGAAATAGTGGTAGCCCGACGCATTTAAATCATTGATTAATGCCGTCAAATTTTCTTGTAAATTTTTATAGTTACGAATCGTCGACGAGGTGAATTGATAGGTCCTCTTAATCGCGGCTTTTATACCCTGGGGGGTGAGGAGATACTGGAGTTTGCGCTTATGGAGATGGGTTATTTGAATAAACCCCGTATGGATGAGCTTCTTGAGGATGATGTTAATAAACCCCAAGGACAACCCCGTTTCCCGGGAAAGCTCTCTTTGTGAAATAGAGGACCTTTTCACCAAATTGTTAATAACAGCAATCTCTTTTTGATTCAGCTCTATCATAGTTAAAGAGTAACTCGGGTGAGTGTTCGAAGTGTGAACTTATAGCCAGATACCTAAAACAACTGCAAGTAAAAAAGGGGGGCGACCAGCCCCTGAGGTGCGCGATTAGGGTTGACAAAGTAGGCGGGCCATTGTTACGGCTGTGCACCTATTTTTGTAATAGATCGATGAAAATAAACGCCAAACAGATACTTACCTTCGCCCTTGTTACTGTCTTTACCCTCCAAGGTATCCTGCCTGTCTATGGTCAGCAAATGACGATGCCAAGGGATGGTACTTCGCTGATGAACCAGGGTGGTCCCACGAATGGGGGATCTAGCTTTCGAAGTTTATTTGAGCCCCGCAACGTGCCTGGCAAGGGAAATGAAAAATCAAAAAATCTCATCGATAAAGAATCCCTCTCCAATCCCTCTTCACTTGTCTTGACGTATCAGGTTCATATCTTGGGGGAGGTGACTTTTCCTGGGACTTACCGTGTCAGTGTGTCCGCCCGTCTTTCAGAGGCCATCGATGGAGCGGGGGGAGTTCTGGAAAGGGGCTCCGGGAGGGAAATAGAATTGAGAAGAAATGGTGCGAGGACGCAGATTGTTGATCTCTTGTCTTTTAAACAACTCGGCAACCTAAATGACAATCCCTATCTCCTCGATAACGACGTAATTTATATTCCCCTGAAGAAAAGGGCCGTTGAAATTGTTGGTCCTGTCAAGAGACCGGATATTTATGAAATAAAAAATGAGAAGACGGTCCAGGATATGATAACCCTTGCGGGTGGTTTCACCCCTGGGGTGTCAAAAAGAGGGGGCATTAAGATTATTCGCTTTACGAGCGGAGAGAAAAAAATTCTGGATGTTCCAAATACGGAGGAAGCCCGTCAAAAATTTCAGATCGAGGGCGCTGATGTGATTATCATTCCTCATGTGCTTCTCGAGAAAAATAAGTTCGATTATAATCTTGCAAAACTTCCGGGAGATAATATCTTTTACCCCTCTTATGAAGATCGTGTCTTTGTACTGGGGGCGGTTTTCCAACCGGGTCCACAACCCTTTAATCAGTACGCCAATCTCAGACAATATTTGACCTTGGCGGGGGGGACGACAAAAATGGCTAAAATCAGGAAGATAAGAATACTTACGAATAGCGGAAAGTCGGTTAGGGCAAAGGATACGACACAGATTAATCCGGGTGATACCATTATTGTTCCCGAGCATTATATGCCACCCGAAAGCTGGATTAATCTTACCTTGGGCTTGATATCAACCGTACTGGGGATCACAACAACCGTTCTCGTACTGACAAACAGATAGTGAAGGGCTTCATTTATGGATAACGAAGAAATTAATTTGATCGAGTACTGGAAGGTTATTGTCAAGCACAGGAGAATGATTGGTGCCGTTGTCGGAGTGATTACTTTATTCACCGCTCTCTATAGCCTGCGTCTTCCCGATATTTATGAATCCAAGGCGGTTATTCTTCCCATCGGAGGGCAGAAAAATGGTATGTTTTCTGCCGTTGCCCAGATGGGTTTAGGCGGACTGCTTGGTAATATGGGTGGCTCATCAGACACGGGTCAGCTGGTTGCTATGCTAAAAAGCCGGACCTTTGCCATGAGGATCATTGAGAAGTATGGCTTGCTCAGGGTGTTTCACAAAAATGCCTGGGATGAGGAAAAACAGAGATGGAAGGAGGAAGATCCCAGGAAGCAGCCTAATGTCGAGAGTGGTGTGGGTCAGTTGTTGAGGATGGTAAGTTTTAATATTGATACAGGAGGTCCGACGATTGAAATTTTTGCTGATGATGAGAGCCCTCAATTTGCAGCAGAGATTGCCAATATTTATGCCAGGGAGTTAGGAAGCTATATCGGTGAAAACATGTTTTCTTCGGCCAAGAAAAACCGTATTTTTATAGAACAGCAGCTTCAGAGAACCAGGATAGAATTTCTGGAGGCTGGCAAGGCCCTGACGGATTTTTATACAACCAACAAGATCTCCAATGTAACCCCGACCGTTGATGTTGATATTTCTATTCCCAAGGACAATGAAAAGACAGGAAGCCACGATCCAAAATTATTGGGAAAGGTTCCCTTTCTTAAAGAAGATCCTCAAGTGTCCGATGTGTCCTCTCTTGAAGACAAGCTGAAAGCCGTCGAATCTCAATTGAATAAAGTCCAGATTGTGCCGGGGGTACCCCAGCAAATTTATCTCCAGTATTTAATGCTTCGGCGGGAGCTTCTGGGACAAGTCAACACCCTTCTGACGCAGCAGTATGAAATGGCGAAGATCAGTGAATCAAAAGAAGATTTGAATTTTGAAGTCCTTGATTGGGCGCATGTCCCCACCGGTAAACTAAAACCGATTCGCAGTCAAATAGTGATGATTGGTTTTATCGCGGGACTATTTCTTGGCGTTTTATCGGCCTTTGCAAAAGATTATTATGATCGTATGAAAGCTCCTCATGTGCTCAGTGAAAACCTTCAGGCCTCAGGATAAGTGTCAGAGATCCCAAGAAATTGTTTCTGTTGGAACTAATGTCGAAGCCAAAATTATGCACATGCTCATAGCCCAATCTTAATTCAGCCCTGAGTGCTTTTTGGCTGTCCCAAAAGAGTCCGGTTTCAAGACGGTAGCGACGCTCCGCCGGTTTTTCTTTGGTTGTAAAAAAACCAACAGTGTCCTCTCCATCATAGGTGACCCCATATTCATCACTGCCTCGCCACTCGTAATACAAAGCCAGAGGAAGTCGGAAATGCTCATTAATATCGATATTCCCTTTGGCCGAAAAACTGTAACTATCCGGACCGAGTTCATCTCCCAAGAGTCTTGTGTTGAGCGTGTAGCCAGCAATGAAGGGATTATGGCGATAGGCGAGTCCCGCGAAATGTTTGAATTCAAGTCTGAGATCAGCACTCCCGTCTGAATTTACGCGAGGAATATAGATGCCTGTAATGTAGTACACGACATCTTTCAAGGTGTTGATGTAAGATTTTTTAAAAATATCGTCGACAATGAACTCTTGATAAAGCTGTGTATTTCGAAACATCGGAAGTGTGAGTCTGCCTTCAACAACGGCGATTCGATTAGAGATATTTTTACCCGTAGTGCGGGAGAGGATGCCAAAAAATTCCTCGATGGCATCGAGAGTGTTAAGGTGTGGGGCTCCGCGGCCCCCCATGACGAGAGTTTGACCCATTGAAAATTCAAAGAATGAGAAGGGCTTAATCGTGCCCATGCCACCAATCAAGAAACTATAAGGGAACTCCCGTGCCGGTCCCAAATTTGCGGCAAAAAAGTTAAATTGAGAGGGGCCCAAGTATTTTAGAAAGGAGGGCAGAAAAAAGGGAGAGATCCCCCCCACGCGAATCATATCCAGGGGTCGTGCATTATTGGAGAGGAGACCACCCCCAAACTCTCCCTGTCCCCAAATGATAGAGTCTCTACCGGCCTCTATCTGAAGATTGCGAAAGGCAAATTTTGCATAGAGTTGCTGTACGATAGGCTGGGTTTTTGTCGCTCCTGTGTCTGGAAAGAGGGCTTCAAAACGAGGTCTAAAGTAGAGAGAAAAATATTTTGAAAAATTGGCTCGATGAACCGTTTCAAAACTGAATTGATGACCATCAACGAAGTGACGGCCTTCCTGATAGGCGACCAAGGGGTTAATGGTTCCCTCAATCAACTGAAGCCCATTGAAGGGCAACCCGCGAGAAGGGCTATTCATAAAAGTATAATTGGCCCAAAATTCTTCCAGCGGATGTAAACGAATGTTTTTCTTCTTTCCCTCGATCGCCCCGCGATCAATGAGTTCTTCTTCATATTCTTTTTTGAGTTTTTCCAGAATGTTTTCTACGTAAATAATGAGAGAGACTTCTTGATAGGTCGGTGTGACAGGATCTTTCATCGTTTCAAAGTGAGTGAGGGCGACGGAGATGATTCTTGCAATCTCATCTCGACTCCAGGGGCGTTGTGTATAGAGGACGTCTTTGACCAGCCCAGCGGCAACGAGCTTGTCAATATCTCGATAAACAGGATCACCGACAGGAACATTGGGGGAGCTAAAAGCCTGAATCTGAGAAGGGTAGAGGCCTGCCAAGAGTAGAAAAAATAAAAGGCAAGTAGTGGAGGCACGTACAAACCTAAAAAGTAAATTCATGCTGTGGAGCCTCCAGGCTGAGGCAACGAGGAAAGACGAAGGCACAAAGTAGGGTCACGATGACAAGCCCCAGGACAGCAACCCAACCGATGGATCTGATTCCAACACTTGAAGTGAAGAGCAATCCACCGAAGCCTACAATGGTTGTAAAGTTTGATATGAGAATCGTCATCATATAATTACTAATCGTGTCTTTTACATTCCCTACCTCATTATAACGATGGCTAAAATGGATAAAGCAGTTAATGCCTGTTCCTAGAATAATGGGAAGCATGGCGATATTCATGACGTTGAGCCGAATATGACTCAGCCAAAGGATTGCTGAGAGCAGGATGAGACTGGCAAGCAGATGAACAAGGATGGTAACAGAGCGTTTAAAAGGTCTGATGCTGACCAGGGAAACTCCCGACAAGAAGACGAGGAGAAAGCACAATCCGCGTGGAGCCTCCTTTTCAATGGAGTTGATGATATCCTTTAGAATAAAAGAGGTGTCGACAGGCATAAATTGAGAGCCTGAATCCTGTTCCGCCTTGATGCCCGCATAATATTTTTTCACCTGATCTGAGGACACAAGTTCAAAGGCCGGATAAAGATAAACGGCATGAATCCTGGGATCTTTGGGAGAGATGAAAAGTCTCGTAATCTCTCGGGGCAGATTCTCACGCGTGATTGGCGGGGCTTTGAGGGTCTCATGGATACTTTCGAGTACTTTTTGTTTTTCGACCTTGAGAACAAGGCTGGCCAGTGTGTATTTTTGAATCATTCTTTGGAGCACGGTGCGTTTCTCCGATTCATGATTGGGAATAAATGTCGATAGGCCGAGGACCCTGTTGAAGACAATCGCGTTGTCTCCGGAGGCAACCTGTGCATCCAGTTTTTCGACAATCTTTTTTTCTTCTTCTCTCCCTTCGATCATAAGGACCGTTGGATTCAAGGTGCCTCCGATAACTTTGCTCACTTTGGCATAGAGTTTATTGCCTGGGAGACTCTCTGTATCCATTTGGCCGTCTTCAAAATAAATGCGTGCTTGAGAGGGAAGTGTCAATGCCGACAGCCCGCAGAGCAGGAGGGTGATTCCTATCAAGACAAGAGCTCTTCGCGTATTAAAAATTTTTGCGATGATGTGAGGGCCTCGAGAAAATTGAGGCCACTGAAGGGTATTCCAACGCACAAGCCGCCCGAATTTTTCCTGACTATGATAACGATGGGTGAGGGCAAGGATGCTGGGGATAAAAAGCATCATCGCCAGATAATTCATGACAAGGCCGATGGCTCCCACGACGCCGAATTCTCTAAAGAGACCAAATTGAGAAAAGATGAGGGACCCGAAAGCAGCTACCGTCGTCACCATGGAGGCGAACGTGGCCCTTCCCGTGTTGGCAAAAGCCAGTTGGCACGATGGCAAGAAGGCGACACCGGCGTCTTTTTCTTTGTGAAAGCGGGAAAGAAGGTAAATGCCATAATCACTTCCCAAACCTCCCAAAATAGCGGCGGCAAATCCGGTGATCACATTGACATGACCAAAAATAAAATAAGTAAGGGCCCCTGTCCAAATGACGCCTGAAACCAGAGGAAAAGAGACAAGCAGGACAGAGCTGAATTTTTTAAAGTAAACAAGGAGGATCAGAAAAAGGGCGACAGCCACACTCAAGGAGACCCATTCCATTTCGCGGCCGGTGAGGTCAAACTCCTCGATACTTGTTTCATAGGAGCCTGTGTAGCCGACTTGGATGGGTCCATAGGGGCCGCTCTTTTTTAAGTCTTTCTCCATCTCCTTGATTTCGGCAATTAGCTTTCGACTGGCCTCAATGTCTCCCATGGGGAATTTAATCTTGACCCACAGGAGGGCCATGCGATCGGCCGCATCCGGATTGACGTCTCCTCCATAGGCCTTGAGCCTTTTCTCGTATTTATCAAACATATCCCTAAAGGTGAGGTCGGGCCGGTCGGCTTCATCAGCAAAATCCATCAAGTGACTAAAGACGGGGCTAACACCTTTTTTCTGGAGTTCCACGGAGCGGTCAATACGTCTTTCCATTTCTTTTAGATCACCAAGATCCAGATAGAGCCAGCCCCTCTTTTTGAAATAGTCAACAGGCGGGGGGTAGATCACATAACTCACCTCAGGATGTTTCTGGATGCGAGTCGATAAGTTTTCGGCAAAAATTTTAGTAAGGTCTTGGTCATCGGCCTGGTCATTGTATTGGGATTGAGATTGAACCGTGATGACAAGGAATCCCAGATTTCCAAAAAGATCCTCGTATTGATGGAGACCCTCGACGCTTTGCGTCTTGGAGGGCAAGAGGGCAGCGAAATCCGTCTGGATCTTGAGTTGCTTGGCGTAAAAATAGCCCAAGAGGGTGCAGAGGATTCCCAAACTGAGAACAAAGACAGGATATTTCAAACCCAGACGGTAAATGTTGGGTCGTATGTGGAATCTCATGAGGGGGTGCTTTCCGTTATGTCTGGTTCTGTAACACGAGGGGATTCTCCGAATCAAGCCGCAGGTTTTTTCGGCTCAATCCCAATTTAAGTGATGCCAAATAACCAGAAATCACGAAGGGAAGCGTATGAACCACGTGAATAAAAATGGCCAAGGTCATGGCTTGCGTGGCTTCGACATTCAAATAGCGATAGGTCACAAAAAGAGTCGCCTCAAAAATCCCTAAACGACCCGGAGCCAGAGGGAGGACCGTCCCCAAACTCAACGCTGCCACCACAAGGAGAGGGGCGTAGTAGGGGAGTTCGACACCAAAACTCTTTTGGACCATCAGCACGGCAAAAGTCTCAAAACCTTTCATGAGAATAGAAAGGATAAGGGTTATCGAGATGACCCTCATATCTCGGATGACTTTCAGTTGAGTGGCCAGACCGATAAAAGTAAGATAGATTTTATTCAAAATTTTTGATTGGAGTGGTTTGATCTGGTGCCCCTCGTGATTGCGATAGCGAGTGGCCAGAATAAAGAAAAGAGAATAGACCAGAAGGACGACGCCTGTCAGCCACAACATCCCGTTCTTCATCCAATCCGGAAGTGGTGTCACCAGGGCCACGATGGCAAAAATGGCCAGTTTCCCAAAACCTTCAATGATTTGATCCATCGTAATGATAGAGAGGACTAGTGTCTTGCCAATCTTTTCCTTATGACCCAGGAGGTAAACAAAGAAGGCATGTCCTCCCCAGAAGGGAACAAGACTCACCGTCATTAAAAGGATGGAGACAGCTCGAATAATCTTTCCCACCGCTATTTTTTTTGATGGAGGCAGATAAACCCTTATTTGAAGCGATTTGAGAACAATAATGAGAAAAAAAATAGCGATACCGGCCAAGAAAAAAGAGATTCGAATATTTTTAATTTCCCTCCAAAGATGAGTGATATCAACCTGGCGAAGGCAGAGGTAGAGAAGGACGGTTGAAACCGTAATCGTCAAGAATCGGAAGAATAGACCTTTCCCTTTTATCTTATTGAACAAGTGAATCTCCTTTGGTCGCCATTTCGGTCAGAGTGACAAAACGAAACCCCTGTTTTTTGTAATTATCAATAATCTGCGGTAACACTCCAACCGTTTGGCTCCTGTCGGCTCCTGCTTTGACATCTTCACCATCATGCAAAAGTATAATATCTCCGCTCGCAGTACCCTTTGAAAGGCGATGATAGAGCACATCAATTCCCGGTTTGTCAGAATCCCAAACACCCCGAGTCCATCCGGCGAGCTGGTAGCCTTTCTCTTTGAGGATAGAAGGGAGAAAGGGAGAGCGCCAGCCATGGGGGGCTCGAAACCAGGGAGAATGCTGAATGCCGATATCATTCATCACTTTTTCCCAATTTTCAATCTCCATTCTAACTTCGACCCGATTTTTAAAGAGCAGAGAGGCATGAGTCAAAGTATGATTCCCAATGACGTGCCCTTCTTCCTGAATACGTCGGACAACCTGGGGGTATCGGATGGCATTGAGGCCCACGATAAAAAAGGTCGCCTTGATCTGTTGCTTCTTCAAGATATCGAGGATTTGTGAGGTATAAGGCTCGTTGGGGCCGTCGTCGAAGGTTAAAGCAATTTGCCTTGGCTCATCCGGTCCATGGCAATAGGCCGAATAATAAAAATTAAAACAGGGAAGAAGATGGGCGCTGAAGAACAAGACCGTGCTTGTGAATAAAATAAGAAGGAGGCTTTCTTTTAAGAATAACACCCGCCGTTTTTTTTGAAAGGCTCTCCAGAGGCGGAATACAATCCACAAAAAAATACTGCTACAAGAGAGGATGCCGAATATTATTCCGAAGTAAGTTCTGGCGGGCAGAAGGAAACTCCTTTTTCCCTTTGGAAAATCTGGTTGTAATAAGCGAGGATTTTCTTTGTCACACGGGGCCAGGAAAAATGATCGGCTGTTTTGAGGCCGTTTTCTTTTATCTTTTCGGCGAGGGGTTTATTTTGCAATACTTTTACAATGGCTTCCGCCAGACCTTGAGGATGAGAGGGTTCAACCAAGAGCCCATTGGCTTCATTTTGAATGATCCCTCTAAAACCTTCGTTATTACAGGCAACGACGGGAGTACCCGCTGCCATGGCCTCCAGGAGGGCAATACCAAAGGAGGCGATGGTGGCGGGATAACAAAAGACATGGCTTGTGGCAAAATAATCCGGACGATTTCCATTCACCTGTCCTTCAAAAAATATATTTTTTCCTAACAGGGATCCTGACTTACGTTCGTAAAATGAGCGCAAGGGGCCATCACCTACAACAAGAAGTCGTGCCTGGGGTATCTTCTCCAAAACCATCGGCAAGGCCTCAATCAGACTATCGAGATCGTTTCGGGGATCCAATCGGCCCAGGAAGAGGATATTGGCGTTTCCATCCTCATATCTTTTAATCTTGCCGGATGGATTTGAGAAAAAATCGGTATCAACTCCATTGGGAAGTACTTTGAATTGAGTCGTAAAATACTGATTCATGGCTTCGGAACAGCATTTGGAAACCGTAGCGACCCCGCTCAGTTTATTTAAATATTTTTGGGCGATTTTTTGGAATATTTTAAAATAAGGTATGGATTTGAAATAGGTGTGAAACGTACCCACCGTAATCGTATTAGAATATTTTAGGAAAAGAAGAGGAAGTATAGGGTCGAGAGGATTGTGTATATGAAGGAGATCAAACTTTTCTTCTTCCAAAATCTTCTTTACCTTTTTACCGATATTCCACCCGACGGATATTTTCCCAATGGAGCCATTGGCAAAAACACGCATGCTCTTTGTTAATTGAATGACCCGGAGGCCTGCAGGCAGGGGAACATCAATCTTCAACCCTTTATGCCCGGTGATGATAACAACCTCAAATCCAAGACGCGTTAATTCCTTGGCATAAAAATAGAGATGTTCACTGACACCGCCGATATGAGGATAAAAAAATTCGGAAACGATACCGATTTTTCTCATTGGATCTTCCATTGTTTGTTCTGAATCCACGTATAAGCAACAACGGCGACGGTGATGGGATAGGTCACACACTGTTTTATCTTATAAATCAACTTCTGCAGGACATAAGGCATGACATGTGCGTTTAGCAGAGACAGCCCTTTTTGCAACATATTTCAAGCTAATCTAACCTCTTCGTCCTCGGGGAGAGTGACTTTTTGTCTCTCATCTGCAAACTTCAGAAGGGCCGGAAACCAGGTCAGTGTCGCAATACTACAGAATAAGATGCCAACAACACAAAGACTGCCAAAGCTTCGGATACCTCCCATATTAGCAATCAGGAGAGAGGCAAAGCCTATGACGGTTGTCATGATCGACCCCAAAATGGGGCGAAAGCTTCTTTGATAAGCTTCCTTGAGAGACTTGGTGGGGTGTTCGCGGTAGCGTTGATAGAGATGGATGGAATAATCGTCTGCTGTTCCCAAGATGACTGGAATAGCGGCCAGGTTAATAATGTTAAATTGAATTCCCATCAAACCCATCCAGCCCAATGTTGCCAGGATACCAATTCCCAAGGGAGCAAAGACGAGGAGAGTCGATGAGAGAGAACGAAAACTGGCGAAGTAGACGATAAGGACACTGATGAGGGCGAATCCCACAATAAAACGACCATCATGAAAGAGCATTTTGACAATATCATAAAAAACGCTTGATTCCCCCGAGGCGTAATAGGGACCCTCACATTGAGGACAAGTCGTACTTCGAATCTCCTCGACGAATTGCATAAAGCGGTCGGCCTCTGTCATCTCAAAATTGGGGAAGACAAACACAACGCGCCCTAGATGACCGGAGCGATCCACAAACTTGTTAATAATTTGTCTGGGGAGGGTGGAGAGGGTAATTTTTTCCGGACTCAGCATGCCATGAAATTGCTGGTAGTGATTTTTGTTATCGTGATTGAGGCCCTTGACCACGAGATCGGTAAAGAGGGATCGGATTTCATGAATTTTTTTTATCTTTTTCTCTTGTCGTGAAGGGACAAAATCAAGCAATGAAACGACGCCTTTAATTGTCGTCCCTCGTTTTGAATTTTGACGTTCCGACGAATTTTTTCTGATTTCTGCTGCGAGCTTTGCGGCGTCTTTGATGTTATCCGCCAGGACAATCTCAGGATTGACCGAGTGATTAAAGATGGAATCGACACGGCGATCGAGATCCTTGGTCGCTTGTCGTCCGAGGATGTGATTGAGATTATAGTCAAAGCGCAGATGCCCTGAAGCGACAGTGATGAGTGGGAGTAAAAGAACAAACGTCATTACGATTAAATTCTTTCCCGAAAAAACCCAACGTATCCAACCTTTGGAAAGTTTGGTTTTTGTCTCAGACCATTCGACCGTAGTCATTCTGTCAGCCTTCCATCGTTCAATCACAAGAATAAGCGGGGGAAGGACAAGGATAAAGGCAAGGGCGCATGTGATCACACCAACGCCCGCAATCAGACCCATTTCATAGAGGGCTTTAAACTGACTGAACATCAATGCAATAAAGGCCGTCGTTGTGGTTGCTGAAGCTGTCAAGAAGGCACGGCATAGCTGGACCACGGAGAGTTGTAAGGACTCTTCCGGCGTTTCCCCGCTTTGCCGATGGTGGAGGTAGTCCGAATAGAGGTGAATTCCAAAATCGGCGGCCAACCCAAGAAGAATAGCGGTAGCCGCAGAACTAAAAAGATTCAGGGAACCGAAAAAAAGATAAGCAAGAGAAAGAGACCAGGTCCCACTCATCATCAGGGGGAGTCCAATCAAAAAAACCGCCCGTTTTCGGCGGAAGTGAAAAAAGAGATAAAGGATCGAAGCCACAAATGACAATGTCGAAATCATCGTGGCATCTCGGATCATTATTTTTTTTTGTGTGAGAGTCTTGATATAGGGGCCTGTCAAACTGACTGATAAAGCTGGGGTATAGTGGTCCGGATTGATCTCTTGTATCACTCGATTAAGCTGATCGACAAAGGTTTGCGTCCGGTTCACGTCGGTGGATTGCCATTCCGGTTTGATCAAGGAGACAAATAAGGTGCCACTTGGATTTTGGTAAAGATTACTGGGTTGAATAAAAGTAGGATACTTTTTCCCAAGATCCGCCAAATAAGAAGCAAAATCGGATTTGGAATCTCCCTCGGCAAAGTCAATATAGAGGCGCGTTTTTTTGAGCATGGATTGTTCGATATTGCGCTTTACGGTTTCCTTGAGTTTATCCAGATCTTCCAGGGAGAGATAGAGAAGGCCGTGGTTCCTCAAAAAATGGGTTGGTGGACGATCGTCGATGTAGCGGATGCCAGCTACTTTTTCCTGAATGAGTCGTGTGTGGAGTGTCTCAAAGAATTCAGAGGCATTTTTTGTATCCTTGGTTTCAACCGCGACCACAACAAAGCTGGCACCACCTACTTGTCTTTCTAATTCTTTTGCCTGGATGACGGAAGGATAGCGATCCGGAAGAAGATCGCTAAAATTACTCCGAATCTTTATCTGGCTCGTCAAATAAACGGAGATGGCCGTTAAAAGAAGAGCGATAAAGATAACAGTTTTTGGAATTCGCAGGGTTACCTTAACGACCCCTGCGAAGAAAAGATCCAATTTATTCATAGAGAAACGGCTGATTCTTGCTGTGGTTTTGTCAGCACCTTTATCAAGAAAAATGCGACTAAGACATACAAAACGCCCGAGGCAAGATCAATGATATAGTGATGGCGCAGATAGACGGCTGAAAACCAGATGAGAAACATATAAAGATAAAGGGGAATAAGTCCCTTTTTCATAAACCGGCTGGCAAAAAGAATGACAAGCAGAGGAAAGGCGCTGTGCATCGAGGGGATAGCCCCAAAGACCCAGGCATTTTTGGCATACACATCATGAAAATAGGTCACCCCAAAAAGCTGATCAAAATGAATCAGTCCGGCAGCGTTTGAAGGCAGTGACCAGTCGGGCGGTGCAAAGCCGTAGAGCTCAACATACCAGGGAGGGGCCACAGGAAAGGCGATATAAGTGATAAAGGCAAAAAAATTCACGAGCAGGAAGGCCTGGATAAAACGTCGTGATTCGAGGGGGTGCCTGAGCCATGAAATAAAGGCAAAACCTATGGGAACCACCATATGAAGGGAATACGCTAAACCGGTGATGACATCGAGTACGGCATAGTGATGGGTTAAGAAAAATTCATTCGGTGTGATTATCTGACCTTGGTGGTGAAATCCAAAAAACATCTTCTCGAGATGATAAGGCCATTCAATATGGATAGGTCCAGCCCAGCTTTTAGGATAGATTCTCAAAAAGTCATACAGGGCTCCAAAAAAGGCGAAGGGGAGAAAGTCCAGAGCAAATTGTCGGGATTTGGGGTGGAGATAGTAGCAGACCAAAACAAAACCGGTGAGGAGAAGATGCTCTATTCGTAGCCCCATCGATCGGTTGACAAGAAGGAGGTAGAGACCGGCGTAACCAAATGGTAGAATTTTTTGTTTATATTTCGTCATCACTTGAATCTGAGTTTCAGATTTTAACCTCTAATGTTCTGGGAAGAATTTTAAAGGTTGCCGGAAGAGATCCAATAGATTCCCCATCAATGTCAAGAGAGGTCCTTCCTTCCCCCTCGAGGGTGACTGATTTTACTCGATCCGAATAGACATGGGGCAGGCGTAAAAACTGCTTTGTATAAAGGAGAGAAAGCGCGAGCGGTACAAAGATTGGATTCATGGACCGAACAACAATCAGATCAAAATAACCATCGTCTAAACTCGAAGTCGGGGAAATCGGCATGCCACCACCGAAATATTGGCCGTTGGCGATAATCACGCAAAGGGGTTTTTCAGGCCATTTTTTGGAAGAGTGAAAATTATTCTTCGTATCTCTATCAGTCGTAATATGAAGTTTTGCAGGACGCCAGGATGAGTAAGCCTTGATGGTTGAGGCGAGATAGGCGAGACGTCTTCCAAATGTTTGCCGTGACCGATGAAGGATACGAACCACCTCACCTCCCAGGCCGGCATCGGCAATATTGACAAAGACGCGACTCTCTTTTTTTGATTCAAAGTTGATAAATTCGATGTGGCCAAGATCGATCCATTGGGTACTATTTCCGGCGAGAATATCCATCTGTTGACTCAGAGTGGGGGGCAATCCGAGTGTCTTGATAAAATCGCCTCCTGTTCCCGCCGAAAGAATACCTAAGGGGGGACGCGATGAGGGAGGCGCTTCATAAAGGCCGTTGACCACTTCATGGATGGTGCCATCACCTCCAAAGGCAACGACCATAGAATAACCCGCGTGAGCGGCCTTTCGGGCGAGAGTCCGCGCATGGCCAACCCGTGCCGTTTCCTCAAAATCAAAATTCCCCACTTTTTTTTGAAGTTCCCCGGATATCTTAGACGATATCTTCGACCAGAGTTTTTTCCCCAGACCGCCTCCGGAGATCGGATTGACAATAAAAAATGGAATCTTTGAATTTTTTATCATTTGAGACTTGTTACTTTTCCTTTTGTTCCACGCGCAAAAGAGGAGATGGCTCTTTTTTCTCCTTCAACAATCTCCGCAAGCCCTTCTAATTGAATAAATAACGATGAAGGTTTATCGATGATTCTGCTGGGTGCCACGCCACTTCCCCAAAATTTTTTGAGAAACTTTTTTTTCTGATCTTGATGAGGCCAGACAATCTTGAGGCGATGCTGATGGGGGGGAGAAGGCACGATTCTAAGAGTTGCCTCAACAATTTCACCGTAATCATCACCTGATCCAATAAATATTTTTTTAAAATCAGGACCCGTCGCACTCCGGGGAACGGCCTTGGTCACCAGGGTTTCGTGAGCCCTCTGAAGACGATGGTCCACTTGGATACAAAGACAAATATCGTCAATTTCGCCGTAGCGCACTGCTCCCAAGTTGGGAATTCTCTCGGTCAGGATTTTTTTGAGAGTGAGAGGACCCTTGAAGGTTGGTAATGGCCGGAAGGGAAGGGAATAACCCCGCTGATTGAGTTCTTTTTCAAGGGTTGAGAGAGACACCTCTGTCTTGGTGGTGACCAATAAAGATAAGGTATCGATCGTCAGCGATTTCATAGTCCCATCTTTCCCGGGTTCATGATGTGATGAGGGTCTAATTTGTTTTTCATCTGATGATAAAAGGGCATGGCCCCATTGAGTTCTTGAGGGAGAAATTTGGCCTTCAGGAGTCCAATGCCATGATGGTGACTGATGCTCCCTCCTGCTTTGAGACAGGCGGTCATGGCTTCGTCCCATACCCGTTCATAGGTTTTAATATCTTTTTTGGCGGAGCCTTTTCTCCCGAGAAAGGTAAAATAGATGGAGCAGCCTTCTGGATAGGCGTGAGAGAAATGAGCCAAGACAAGCACTTCAGGGGTGAGGACCCTTTTCATTTTTGTATAGAGAGAAGATAATTTGTCCCACGTTGTTGCTACTTCAATCGTATCCACGAAGGCATTCATGGCAAAAACCTTGGGCATCTTTTCTGCCACGCTGTAACGATGTTTGAGCCAATGAAGTCCGGGTTTTTCCCCCAGGTCCTTTGAAATAGATTTTTTACAAATCTTGAGGGCGCTTTGTTCC
>Ga0209515_10000544_pt1 | contig 67055 bp, 71 predicted proteins | sample Subgroupgradi54m_FD_187454 | JGI IMG/M metagenome (GOLD analysis project Ga0209515, IMG submission 187454) | Subsurface groundwater microbial communities from S. Glens Falls, New York, USA - GMW60B uncontaminated upgradient, 5.4 m (SPAdes)... ...
TGACAGGCCGAATTGATCCCGAACGAAGTGAGGGATCCTTCGCTGCGCTCAGGATCAATTCCAACAAGGGATTGCTGAAAGCAATCCCTGTTGTCATTAAGATTGCTTCATCCCGCCCGTTGGCGGGACTCGCAATGACGGGCACTGTATGAAGTGGTAGGTACGAATGGCGCTTCCTTAAGCGGCCAGGGCATTGAGCAATCGCCATTTGCTTCTTGAGATTTTCAACGAATCGTAAGCTTTTCTTTCTCGCTTGATCATTCGCGGTTCAATGCGATTGGGACGAGCAGGAATGGTTGAAAGTGCAATCCGGTCGAGTAACTCTTCAAATAAAACAGGCAACTGCCAAATAGGGGCCGCGCTCATTTTTAAACTCTGCGCCGTGGTCAGTCGCAGTGTTGCGGCGACACTCAAGCGTTGGGGATCTTTATGATGCTTGGCTGCAGCTTTCAAAATCAGCCAGTGAATTAAATTTAACCCGATGATTCGAGCGTACAACTCTTTGAAAATCCCTTCCACCGTTTTGGATCGTAACACATCAGCTCCTAGCCAGATCTTTAATTCTTTAATCAGCCCTTCGACTTTCCAGCGTTTCTTCAACCATCTTTGAATCTCTTCGGCAGGATATTCCTGAGTATCTAAAAGTGAAGTCGCAATCCAAAACTCTTCCCGTTGCCCGCGTATTTTAGCCCGAGTCTTAATAACACGGACTTGTATCGTTTCCGGCAAATCCGGATTTTGACGCCGATGCTGCGGTGCAATCTTCATCTCCACTAGACGGTCATTTTCACTAAAATTTTTTATGGCCTTCAGACGTTCCACCTCCAAGGCTTGATGCACTCGCGTGATAAACTCCATCCCCGCCGCTTGATATTCTGCATAGAGATTCGCTCCTGCAAAACGGCGGTCCCCTACAAGAATGTCTCCACGCCTAAACCCTGGAAGTAAATTCCTTAATAACTCCGTCTCATCGGTCTGGTAACCGCCCACTTTATGCCCCAGTTGAATCATGGTATTCAAATCAAAAGCAACAAGCACTCGCGCCAACGGAAATCGGGCATAGCCGTAATTGCCTCATCTTCGTCCGAAATGCTCAAACAACTCTGGCTCATCGCTCATCGAAACGCAGGTTCCATCCACTCCAATGACTCGATGTCCACGCCACCGATTCTTGACTGAATTCTCTGCTTCAATTTCTTCCATCATCCAAGCATGAATCCATTCCCAAACTTCAACAGGCAGCCGCTTACGTGCCTTCGCCAGAGAACCCGATTGTCGAGTCTGACCATTCAAATGCCAGGCGCTTTGAAAGCTTCTCTCCCGACTTATCCCGGCACTAATCATATGAAACACAACCACCAACGGCGTCAGTAACCGTGTCCGAAAATAATATTTGCAATCTTCACACGCCTCTTGAATGACATCATTGGGAAGAAGTTCCCGTACCGCATTCAACTGCCCCGACTCCAATCGCTCTCGAATCTGCTCAAGTTTTGTTTTGTGCCATTCGATATTTCTATTGTTCATCTCAAGGCCTCCTGTGTCGGTGTTGGTTTCTGTCCAACCCCTTCATCGACATTTGGAGGTCTTTTCTTATATTTATCCCTTAAGGAAGCGCCATTCGTGGTAGGTACCCTATATGATAGGGTACCAGGGTGGGTCACCAGTCACAAGTCACAGATTAAGCAACGGTTCTACTTGCGGCCTGGTGGCGTGTGCTCTGGTGACTTTTCTTCGTGGCTTCGACGAAACGATCTGCTTCGCGGGTAGGTTTCGGGATGCGGTAACCATTCACGCATTGAAGAATGATTTTAACGGAAGTTTTCAAATCGATTTTATGGCCGGGCGAGACAAAAATGGGGCGCACTTTATCCCGTGTTCTGACCACCGCCCCAATGATTTTTCCCTCTGCTGATTGGAGAGGCGAAAAATTTCCGCTCCGACCACCCGGCTCCTTAAAGGAACCAGTAAGCCTGGATTTAGCACAACCAATCGCCGGCTTATTCAGAAACAATCCCATATGGGTGGCGATCCCGATTCTGCGGGGATGGGCGATACCCTGCCCGTCGAAAATAAAAAGGTCCGGATCGCTCTGTAGTTTCGCCACGCAATCCAAGAGAACCGGCGCCTCACGAAATGCAAGAAGACCCGGAATATAAGGAAAAGACAATTTTCTCACTGAGCTCACGCGCTCGACTTCGTGAAGATCGGGCCAATGATAAACAATAATCCCCCCATAGACCATTCGGTCATTCGGATCAAGAGCCACATCACAGCCGGCGATAAGATTTATTTTCCGAAAACTGTTGTTCAGGACAACCCTGTCTCTGAGATGGGATTGAATGTTCAAAGCTTTGCTAGGAGAGACATCCCAGGAGTGGAGAGAATGGATCTTCATAAAGTCGATTCAAAAATCAAACTGCAAAAATCAAAACGACAAACCAAAATGCAAAATTTTTGGATTTCGATCTGTCATTTTGATCTTTGATATTTGATCTTTGATATTTTGATATTGCTGCGGCCACCGTAAAAATCGAGCCAGCTCTTGGCGCCTTTGTCGAGAACCTTGTTGAGCGCGGTGATGTTCTGAACGCCACGGTCTTTCAGCCAATTCTCAAGAGCCTTCGCACCCTGGCTGGCGTAAACAGGAATGCCGTCTTTCCAAGTTGCCCGGCCGCAAAGGACGCCTGAAAAAGGAGTGCCGGCCTCGATGGCAAGTTCCAAGCCGTCACGAAACTCATCATCACTGACGCCGGCTGAAAGATAAATAAAAGGCTTCTTTGCAACCTTGGCCGTAGCACGAACAAGTTGAATCGCTTCCTTTCGGGTATAGGCGGGTTGAGACCCTTTGAAGGAACGCGCCCCGTCCACGAATTGCATGTTAATTGGAATTTCAACTTTAAGGACATCCACTAAATATTCAGGCTTTGAAAACTCTTCTATGCTTTTCTGGACAATCCAAGGTTTCTTTTTTGCGTATTCCAATCCCTTTTCATTGCCGCCTTTAGGATCATAGCCGACAAATTCAAGAAAATAAGGAACATCTTCATAAGCGCACTCTGCTCCAATGCGACGCACAAAAGCTTCTTTGATCCGATTGATCTTGGCGTCCTCCTCCGGCGTGTAATAAATAAGAACCTTCACGCAATCGCCGCCGTCTTCCATAAGCCGCTTTGCAGTATAATCCGGGATCAAGGTAGGAACTCTGCCCGGAAGCGTGTTATCGTAACCCGTCTTTTCATAAGCCAGCAAAACTCCCGCCGACTTGGCGCGGGCCTTGACCGCCTCAAGGCCAAACTCCGGATCGAGAAGAATGGCGCTGGCGTGAGGGGTGAGAACTTTCGAGACGGCCACTTTGAATTCGCTCATCATTTGCGGGGTGATCTGCGACGGGTCCACATTCTTCGCCTTCGCGATCGACTTCTGAAGAGAGCCGCGCTGATCCATCGCTGCGGCACGGATGACACCCATTTTGTCAGAGACAGCCATCAGGCCTTTGAATTTTCCCTTTGTGATTCTAAATTTTTTAATATTTCGTTTTGAAGGAATCTTTTTCATCATTTTTGCCGTCGTCATAATAGCTTCTTTCTCAATCGAGTAGGCCCTTTATATTATCGACTTCCACAATTTTTTCAATTTTTATTTATGGGGCCTGTCACCTTTGGGGACAGGCATAAGAGCAAAAGCGGCTCATGGTAGGCGCGTTATCCAGAGGAGGGTCAACGGTTGATGAGCAGTACAATTTGGTAAGCTACCCTACGTAAACGTAGTCAATAACAAGTCTGCCACTAAATAGGCTCATTGATTAACTCTAATGTCCTGAATACCTTAAGCTGAAAAATTAGTTTTGGCATGGTTTCTGCACTCACCTTTAAATAAAAAAGGATAGTTGCAAAGTCATGAAAAACTCTTCGAGAAATGCCATCACGGTTTTAGCTGCGGGATTGTATCTTTTAATAAATGCCGGTTCCTCTCTTGGCTACGCGCCGATTTGTCAAAAGCTGGGTGGTCATCAAGCCCTTTTCAATAAGCTATCCGGCGACCGTCTTTTAAAGGAGGGTAAGTTTCCAGATTCCATCAAAGAATATGAGAAATCCCTGACTCTCAATCCCCAATCGACCACCACTTGCTTCAACTTGGCTATCGCCTTTTACGCGATAAGGAACATCAAGGGAGCGGCCACGGCTCTGGAGAGACTCTTGAGTATCAACCCCTACGACGTAGAAGCACAATACAACTTAGCTTGCCTTAAGCTCTATCAGCAGGATATCGCTAGTGCCAAGACTCACTTTAAGAGAGCCCTGCTTTGTTGTGATAAGGATCCGCTCTTTAAGCCTTTGATCCATCGAGCTCTTGATTTTTTGGACGACCTCAAGAAGCTAGAACCATCCCCTCAAGAGCTCATCTTCTTTTTTCTTCAAAAAGGATTGCCCCCTTTGGCGCTTGCCACAGCACAAGAAACGGTTGCCTAATCTTATAGGGCGCAGCCGAAGTTTTACGAACGCCGCCTCAAAAACCCAACAACGGGTTTTGTTCCGTGGTCGTAATCTTCGCCGGCACTCACCGTTTCAGTCCTCATTCTGGAGGTTCCCAGCGAGGTCCTCGGAGTCTTTTGCAGTATCTGATATTCCTGAAACTTAAGCCAGGCTATCACCGGCTTTGTGCCGGAATACTCACGCTGGAAATCCGCGAGTGTCTTTCCCGGAACCTCAGCTGCCGATTCAATGGCCGCGTAAGCAGGAATGGCGAGAGCCGCCAGCACTGCCAACACTCCCAAAACTTTTAGTGTTTTCATGGTTTTATCTCCTTTTCTTCTACAATTAAAACGTTTCATCTTTCAATCCGCTCATTCTTTTTTTCATCTTTCACCTGCCAGAGAAGTAAAAAGACAGGAAATGCCCCAGAACTCAAACGAAGAGAGTGAGAGAATCAAATCAAGAGTGAAGAGTATTGAATGTAAAAATCTGGAGGAGCGTGGGTTACAGAAGAGCGATCGAAAAAAGCTTGGGCTCCAAAATCTTCAAAGAAATGACTCTCTTCTGCGATCCAAAATGGTGGAACCTCCTGGAAACTTATCAATGGTTTGATTTCATAAGAGGAAACGGAAAGCAGATTTTTGAGCCCTTTGGCTGGGTCTTTCGCGGCAGGGCAACCTGGCATTTCAGGACAACAAGCATGAGGCCTCTTGAAAACCATGACCTCGGGTGTCGAAGCCAGAACGCACGGGCATAGGTAAACCGCTGATAGCAGAAACACAGCTAAAAGAGAGATCGTGACTTTCCCCTTCATGGTTGCCCACCTCTTGCTAATATCAATTATACCTCATTATTCGAGATTCGCGAACCAGCGGAACATTTCTAATAATGACGGGTGATTCCTTTTACGATTCGGCAAGACGAGCAAAACCTTGATCAAGGAGAAGCTGATTAATGTAAACCTCCCCCGCGTAAAGATCAGTAAGGTAACGGTCGTATTTATCGGATCTTGAGGTGGTGAGAACCACCCAGGGCACGCGCTTCAATTCTGCCTCAAGAAAACGCTGGGCTGGCTTTCCGGATCGAGTCTTCATCTCCGGCGCATCAATCCCGCGCAGTCTTAGCTTCTGCCGCGTCGAGACGCCGAAGCCAAGATCGATCTTCGTCCAGAGCGTGTCGCCGTCCACGACCCGTTCAACGTGGGCCTTATAGGTGAAAAGATCTTTAACGGAGGCCTGGGGCGTTTTCTGAAGACGTTTCCCATCTGCTTCGAGGAGATCCCCGGCCTGAAATTTCCCTCGGAAATCCGCCGGGATCTCCACGAAGGAAGAAAAACCCAGATCGATCAAAAGAGTCTCCTTACCTGCCAGGGTCACGGACTTCACAATCTGATAAGTGCTTAAACTTCCTTGCTTCGGAATCAAGCGATTTCGGCCCGGTTTTGGCGGGCGGGAAGTTTTCCGGCTCCTGATCTTTTGACGAAGGGCTTCCCTGCTCCAGCCAAGCGTCTCGACTCGATTCGCCAATAAACGTCTCCAGGAACCGTCCCTCACGGAAAGAAGAGCCTGATAATGCGACCAGCTCAATTTTGAAGCCGGCTTCAAAATTGGGTAGGCGCGGACGAATTTGAGGGCGTAATAAAGAATCCTTTGGTGAAGACCCAAGTCTCGCGAAAGGCGTTTGAGAACCTCCTCGCCGTAATCCGCGCGGCCGCGATGCTGGAGGACGTGGGCCTCAATCAGCCGGCCGATTTCCCAATAAGTTCTCACCGTCTCCCGCTCGACGGCCTCTTGAGCCCGTTTGCGTCCCATCGTGAGGACTTCTTCAATTTTCCGCCTGAGATCCGAGTAGTCTTTTAGAGAAACCAACTTTCTTTTTGCGTGCAAGACAAGTGCCTTTGTCATTGTCTCCTCCGTGGTACTCGCGATTTCAGGATCATCACTTTGCGGCCGCTGATTCTGCGCTTTCCATCGACGAAGAGCTGAATGGCGCGAGGATAGATCTCGTACTCGGCCGCGTGAATTTTTTTCTCAAGGCTCTTCAAAGAATCCCTGGCCTCCACGCGGACTTTCTTCTGGAGAAGGATCGGTCCGTGATCGACCTCGGCATCTACGAAATGGACCGTCACGCCCGTCACCTTGGCACCGGAATCGTAAGCGTCTTGAATGGCGTGAGCGCCCCGGAAGGACGGCAGAAGCGCCGGGTGAATATTCAGAATTTTCCGCGGGAAAGCATTCAGAAGGACCGGGCCCACGATTTTCATGTAACCAGCCAGCACGATGAAATCCACTTTCCTTTCCCGAAGAGCTGTCAGGATTTCTTTCTCGAAATCTTCTTTCGAGACAAATTCGTTTCGTGCAAGGCAGAGGGCGTCAATTTTATAGCGGCGCGAAATTTTAAGGGCCCCGGAGCCGCGTTGATCACTGAAAACCAAAGCCAGCTCGCCTTTGATTTTCCCGGCACGAATTTGACGAATGATATTCTCAAGATTCGTTCCACGCCCCGATGCAAAAACGACAAAGCGCTTCAATGTTCGTCTCAAATGTCACATCCTTCTAGGCAATCACGTCTAAGTTTCTATGGATTTCAAGGCAATGACTCGTCCCCTGCAAATATCAAATTGCAAAGATCAAATATCAAGACGACAGCTCAAAATTCAAAGATTTCTGGCGACCCCTCGCAAAGGCGTAAAAGCTGTGTTAGATGTTGCTGGCGCTTTTGAATTTTGCATTTTCACTTTGATCTTTGCTTTTTGATCTTTGCATTGAAAATGAAATGTTAATCCATTTTTGATGACTCACTTAGCCCCCTCAACAACAATCACCATCTCGCCCAGTTTCTTGCGTTTCAACACCTCATCTAGAATGCAACTCAAACTTCCCCGCAAATATTCTTCAAATTTTTTTGTCAATTCCCTGGCAACGCAGGCATTCCGCTCACCAAAAACCTCAATCATCGCCGCCAAAGTTTTCACTATACGATGAGGCGACTCATAAAAAATCAGGGTGCGCTCCTCGTGTCGAAGTTCCTCGAACCTTTTCTTCCGTCGCGCATTTTTCTGCGGCGGATAGCCTTCAAAAATAAATTTTTCGCAGGGAATACCGCTGGCGAGTAAAGCCGTCAGCAAAGCCGTCGGCCCCGGAACCACTTCCACCGGGACGCCCTGAGCAATCGCTTCCCGAACCAGAGGGAAACCCGGATCGCTGACCAGCGGAGTCCCGCTGTCGCTGACCAGAGCGATTCTCTTTCCTGAGATGAGCCCCTGAATCAAAAATTGAAGCTTGCCGGACCCGCTGTGATCATGAAAACTGTCGAGCGTCACGTGAATATCATAATGAGCCAAAAGTTTCCTGGTCTGCCGCGTGTCCTCACAGGCAATGCTGTCCACCGTTTTCAAAACATCCAGGGCGCGCAGAGTAATGTCTTTCAAATTGCCGATAGGCGTGCTCACCAGGAAAAGCTTTCCAAGGCTATTCATAGCATTCAATCATCGGCCGGCAGAACGCAGCACCCGTATCAAACTGGCGAGCCCCAAGCTCAAATGAACGATGAAAAAACCAAAAACAAAACTTAGAAAATGAATCCAGCGGATTTTGAAGGCCAGGAAAAAAGCCAAAGCCAGAAAAAGATAACGCGCAAAAAATTTAACGGTCATGCCCCACTGCCCCAAGCCCTGGTGTCTCCCGCTGGCAGACGCCCGTTCAGCGTCCGGCTGATAGACGTGCCGGTAAACTTGATTGAAACTCTGAAAAAGAAAATAAAAATTCAGCATTCCCACCGCTGCGCCCAAAAGAATTCCGACACCCCAACGGCTTCTTTTAAAAAAGAACGATAGAACGGCAAACAGCAAACTCAAGAGGATGGAAGAAAGCAGGACGTTTTTATTATCCGAAAGGGCCCTCATCCCTAAGCAGTCGTACCTAAGTTTCTGGGTATTGGGATTGAATAACCCATGACCAATTTCAAATGGCCAATGAATCGAGGAAATGACAAATCCAAGAATAGAATGCCGGCCTCATTAGCACAGTATTTAAAGGGTACAATCCTAAAATTGGGATTTGTAAGATTCATTTGGAGTTTGACATTGGGTTTTTGAGATTAAACCGATTGGATCCATTCGGAATGTCAGATGAAATATTAACCCATTTTTGATTATTCACTTAACGTGATCTCTCAAGGACATAATTCAAAAGAAGCTCCAAACTTTTCCGAGCACGGGACTCTTTCAAGACCTGAAGCTCAAGCAGAGCCTGATCCGCAAAGGAACGCGCCTTGTCGAGAGAATAGTCAATCGCTCCATATTCCAAAATCAGATTCTTAAGATAGCTCAATTTTTCTTCTCCGAGCGAGGATTTGAAAATCTGGAAAACCTCGCTTTTCTTATCCTCAGAAACCAGCGACACCAGCCGGATCAAAGGCAGCGTCAGCACCCCCGCCTCACAATCCGATCCCAGGGTCTTCCCAAAAGCATGAGTTTCCCCCGTAAAATCAAGGCAATCGTCCACGATTTGAAAGGCCATGCCGAGATAAAGTCCATAGTTTTTCAAGGCAAGAATTTCCTCAAGCGGAAGGCCGCCCAAAATGGCACCCGTTTCAATGCAAGCCGAGAGGAGAGAGGCTGTTTTCTTGCGTATGACTTCAAAATAGAGTTCCTCTTTCAAACTGAAATTGTTTTTCTCTTTAAACTCCAGGATTTCGCCGTCGCAAACTTCGCAGGCGGTGTTCAGAAAAAGAGAAATCACCCGTTCATTTTTCGTGTTGAAGAAGGTGGTCAAGGCCCGGTCATGCAAGAAATCACCCACCAGCACGGCCACCTGCGGACCCCATTTCACGTTGACCGTGGGCATATTTCTCCGAAGGTAAGACGAATCGACAATATCGTCGTGGATCAGCGTGGCCGAATGAAAGATTTCAAATGCAGCCGCTACAGGAATCGTCGGCGCGCGAAGTTCGCGATTGGAAGAAAAAACACCGCCGAGGAGACAGAGCGCAGGCCTCAAATATTTGCCCTTGTTGGCGAAAAAATAGCGGATCACTTCCCTTGAAAGCTGATTCGAAGTGGTGAGGATATCCAAGACAGACTCTTCCACCCGGTCGAGTTCGGGCTGTATAGGGGAATAAATTTCCTCTAGAGAAGTTTTGAGTCGCATAGGTTAAAAAGCTCGGAAGGGCATTATAGTGAGAATTTCGTCCAAATTCAAATTGTATGTTGTCCCTTAACAGAAGATTTTTTGAAGACCCTTCCTAACACCCTCTATAGTCTGGTTTATATAGCGGGTGTGATGAGCCTGCGAAAGAAAGCAGGCTTCAAATTGAGACGGAGGAAAGAAAATGCGTTTCTCAAGGAGGCTGTGGAAAAACTTGGCATACCGACTGGTATCCGAAGTCTTAGCCGTTTCAAAATCTTTCACAGATTGTTTCGTGAAAAAAAAGGTAAACACCGATCCGATAGCATTCACTTGAAGCGGATATCCCTTCTCAGCCATCAATGCCCTAAGAGGTTTTAAGAGCTGCTCCTTTTTCTGTTCTAGGTTTCTGTAGATTTCTCTTCTCCTGAGTTTCTTGAGTACAGCGATCCCACACGCTGTTGCCAGAGGATTGCCTGAAAGTGTGCCGGCTTGATAGACATCGCCCTCGGGCGAAAGTTTCATCATTATTTCATTCTTTCCACCGAAGGCGCCTAGGGGCAGTCCTCCTCCCAGAATTTTCCCAAGGCATGTGAGATCCGCTTGGGTCCCAAAAAGTTCCTGAGCTCCACCGTAGGCCAGGCGGAAACCGGTAATGACTTCATCGAAGATAAGAAGGATCTGATAACGTGTGCAAAGTTCCCTCAACTTTTTTAAAAAATCCTTTTCGGGCAGAACCACGCCCATGTTGCCGGCCACCGGCTCCACCAGAAGGCAAGCAATCTCATGAGCCTGACTTTTGAATAATCTTTCCACGGGCTCGATCTGATTATAAGGAAGGCTGAGGGTAAGTTTCGCAATTTCGCTGGGAACACCCTCTGAATCCGCCACTCCAAAAGTGGCGCCTCCCGAACCAGCTTTCACCAGCAAGGAGTCGGAATGACCGTGATAGCAGCCGTCAAACTTAACAATTTTCGGCTTGCCGGTAAAACCTCGAGCCAGACGTATAGCGCTCATCACCGCCTCGGTGCCGGAAGAAACAAAACGAACCTTTTCGATGGAAGGGAAAGCTTCTTTGACCAGCTTGGCAAGCTCCACTTCCCGCTCAGTGGGAACTCCAAAACTGGTTCCGCTTTCGGCCGCGCGCTTTAGAGCCCGCGTTAGGTCCGCATCCGCATGACCCAAAATATGAGGGCCCCAGGACATGACGTAATCAAGGTAGCTCTTGCCCCTCGCGTCATAGAGTTGGCATCCCTTCGCACGGCGGGCAAAAAAAGGCGTTCCGCCCACGGCTTTGAAGGCACGGACAGGAGAATTGACCCCGCCTACCAGATGTTCACAGGCTTCCTCAAAAATATCTCTGCGCTTTAACATCAAAGAAGATTTCATCATAGGGTGTGCGGTTCAAAAATAGGGAAGTACGAATTGGGTGCCTATCATTTCATACAGTAGTCCTTATTCGTCATTGCGAGGAGTCTCCCGCCAACGGCGGGACGGGACGACGAAGCAATCTCCTCAGAGACTCCTCGCGGGGGGGGATTGCTTCCCTCCGGGCCTATCGGCCCGTAGGGCCGGAGGCGCCCTTCGGACTCGCAATGACGCAACTGTATCAAGTGGTAGGCACGAATGGCGCTTCCTTAAGCAGCCATAGCGTGAAGGCTCCTCCATTCAGTTCTTGAAATTTTAAGGTTTGCATAATGCTGGTGACTTCGTTTTACCATTCGCGGCTCGATACGATCCGGACGATAAGGTACGGTTGAAGATGCGATACGATCAAGTAATTGTTCAAACAATTCAGGCAGATGCCAAGCAGGGGCTGTGCTCATTTTTAAACTCTGTGCCGCTGTCAAACGCAAGGTAGCTGAAACACTCAGACGTTCTGGAGATTTGTCGTGTTTTTTAGCCGCTTTTAAAATAAGCCAATGCATCAAGTTGAGTCCGATGATCCGGGCATATATTTCTTTCAAAACTCCTTCTCCCGTTTTGGAACGCAACACATCAGTGCCTAACCAAACCTTCAGCTCTTCAATAAGCCCTTCCACCTTCCAGCGCTTTTTGTACCACGCCTGGATCTCATGGGCCGGATATTGCTCCGGATCCAAAAGGGATGTGACAATCCAGAACGTTTCTCTTTGCCCTCGTATTTTAGCCTGAGTTTGAATGATTCGTACTTGCACAACTTTCGGCAGTGTGCGGTCTTGACAGCGATGCCGAACATCGACAGGCATTTCCACAATGAGATCCCCGTCATCCAAAGTCTGGACAATCTTTAATTTGTCAACCCGCAACCTCCCACAAATCCGGGTAATAAATTCAAGGCCTGTCCTTTGGTACTCCGCATAAAGATTGGCGCCGCTGTAGCGACGATCCATAACAAGCACATCGCCTCGATGCAATTTGGGTAAATGCCTTCGCAGCAAAGTGTTTTCTCCGGTTGTGTAACCGTCTACTTCATGCCCCATTAAAATCATTGTTTGTAAATTAAATGCCATAACCGCTCGAGCCAACGGAAATCGCGCATACCCATAATTGCCTTTGCGCCGACCAAAACATTCAAATAATTCAGCAGTATCGCTCATCGACACACATGTCCCATCAATTCCAATGACCCGATGACCTCGCCACTGCACTTGAGCCAAATCTTCCTTCTCAACTTCTTTCATCATCCACAAATGAAGTCTCTCCCAGACTTCAAGAGGCAGTCGCATCCGCGCTTTAGCAAGCGATCCAGATTGTTCAGCCTGTCCATTCAAATGCCAAGCACTACGAAAACTTCCTTCCCGGCTGATCCCCGCGCTGATCATATGAAATACCGTTACCAACGGGGTTAATAATCGCGTCCGAAAATAATATCGGCAGTCTTTGCAAATCTGTTTTATCACCTCGTCCGGAAGCATTTCTCTGACCGCATTCATCTGCCCAGATTCTAACTGTTGACGAAACTCCTCAAGTTTCCTTTGTCGCCATTCGATATGTTTATTGTTCATCACATAGCCTCCTGTGGCGGTGTTGGTTTTTCTCCAACTCCTTCATCGACAGCAGGAGGCTTTTTCCTTATTCCCTTAAGGAAGCGCCATTCGTGGTAGGCACCCGTACGAATTTACGACCACTCAGAATCATCGTACTGCCAGCTTGGGTAAAGATAGTGATTGGCGATCTTGTCTTGATGGCTGCCGAGAACAAATTTGAATGAGGCCATGCCGCCCTGAGAAAGTTTGGAGGGGTCAGGTGTGGTCGTGGCATTGAAGACAGGCATTTCTCTCTCGTCAAAAATAATAAGATTGACTTTGAGACCTTTGACCGGCTGGCCCAGATTGTTGATGACAATGCCCGCAAGTTCCGCACGACCGTCCTTATTCACGGCCGAGACGCCGCCCTTTACAAGAACCCGTCGGGGAAGTTTTTGAAAAGCCTCGATTTCAGGAAATTGTTCCATGCTCATGTCAGCACCTGTGTCTCGCATCGACGGCATAAGAGGAGGGAATGATGAGAGTGATTTCTTTCACACGCAAGAACTCTGTCCGTTACAAACCAAAGAAACAGCTCAAAAACCTAAAGAAAAAATCACTTTATCCAGAAAAATAATCGGCAACTTCACTACTGAAAAAGCTCCAGAACAATTTCCTCTTTGCCTTTTTTCAAGATGACTTTGGCCTTTTGAATCAAAACCACGGTGGCGCCTCCAATCGTCTCACCTTCCTTAACAATTTCACCATTGATAATCGCAAACGGAGACAGAGGGTCCATCACAATCCCCTGCAAACTCAAGGAAGAAGAAGGACCTGACACCTGACCGGCAAAAAAAGGATCGCGCCCCCACGATGTGTATTCACTTCGGACCGTATGCCGCTTGATTTCCTGCGTTTCAAAAGCCGTAGCATTCGCCGAAAGAGACGTTCCCAATCTTCCTCTGGAGGACCGATTTTGAAAAATACCGAAATTTCTCGCCCAGATAAAAATAATGACGGGAGCGGCGGCGATCAGAATGATGCGGATAATTTTTTCTCTGGTCATGCCCCCTCCTGATGAGGACGGTAAAGCTCAAGCTCAAGAGACAAATAAGGGGGCGTGGTCTGGCCCTGTCCCTTCAGCTCAAAGCTTTTGACACGTGCCAGGGCGGTTGTCATCTTATCCAAAGATCCCAGGAACTTCCCAAAGGATTCAAACGAACCTTCGATCTCCATTCGGATTCCAAGATATTTGTCCTGCTCGCCGCCGGTAGGTTCAACGGATTTGAACGAAAGACTGTTTTGTTCCCCAAAGCGGTTCAGCTCCTCCAAGATATTTGAAACTTGCACGGGAGATTCCAAACGGCCATTGAGCTCTTCAAGTTCCCGTTTGAGCTGCTCGGCATCTAATTTCGAAGTGTGAGCGATCAGAATTTCCGCCTGCTCGAGCTGCTTACTGAGAGATACTTTCTTTTTGCCAAGGGAGCTAAAAAGCGAGTGACAGCCCTTCACCCCCACGAGAAAAACAATCACCGAGAGGGCCAGAATCCCCCAGCGAATCAGTTCTGTTTTCTTAAGATTTTTTATAGCTTGCATGAGATTTGAAATCTAAAGATCCCGCTTCCCTTGGCGGCTTCTTTGGTGGAAACAAGTTTTCCATGCTTAAAAACGCCCTTCGAAAGAGCAGCCAAAAACGCTGACAAGCTGTCTTCTGCAGCACCTGCCTGCGAATACGTCCCATTCAAAACCAAGTTGCCACCCTGATATTGAAGGCTTTCCAAATTAAAGTTCGAGGGCAAAATGTTGGTCAGCTCTCTGAAAATATCTTCCCAATAAGGCTCATCGATGAAAAAGTCATTCAGGCGTTTACGCTTGTCTGATACGCTGTTTTCAAGCTCCTTGAGCTGGGTGGCCTTGGTATAAGAAGAAGTCATCTCCTTCCAATGAAACTCCTTCCCCTTAACCTCGCTGCTTAAGCCTATAAGCTGGATGCCTAAAAAGAGAATCAGAATCAAAAGAAAGGCGCCTCCTCCCTGAGCCAGCCGCATAAGAGGGACCCCTGCCAAAGCAGGGACAGGATGCTTTTCCTCAAGCCAGCTTGAAAGGGTAAGAAGCATGCGCTGATAGCGGAGATTCTCTTCCCCTTTCGAACGAACAGCTTCGGACAATTGCAAAGATCCGGACCCAGAGGCATTGAAATCAAGAAACGTCACGGAAGTCTGTAATCTTTTCTCAAGAAACTCTCGCAGTCCCTTGAGCAGCGCTCCTCCCCCCATGAGAAAAACTCGGTTCACACTTTTCCCGTGAAATTGCTCTGAAAAATAGTTGAACGAACGGACGACTTCATTCTGGAATCTCTCCAGAACGGGCCGTGCGGAGGAAATAAACTGCATGGGCTGAAATCCGGGTCGGGAACTATCCGAAGGATGCTCTCCCAAGAGACCGCGTGTTCTTTTGAGATCTTCGGCCTCCTGAAAATTAAGAGGAGGAATCCCCATTCTTTCGACGATCTGGGGATTGAGCAAAATATCCGTGATGTCATTGCCTCCCAATTGAAGCTTGCGCTCAAACTTAAGCTGGAAATTCTCATAAATATTGAGACCTGTTAAAAACGCCCCAATATCAATCAGCGCTACAACTTCGCCGGCAAGAATACCGGCTGATTCGGCAATTTTGCCAATGGAGAACGGGGTGTGAAGAACTCCTTTGGGTTCGGAACCGGCTTCCTTAAAAAGAGCGATCCTCTCATCCAACATTTTTTGGGACACAGCGGAAGCCAGAACGTGAACGCGGGTTCCTTCTCCCGGACGGTTCACCTCAGAGGACTGATAGCTTATGTTAGCTTCTTCCACCCCAAACGGGATTTCCTTCTTCAGCTGAAGTTGGATGGCCTGGTCCAATTCCCGGCCGGGAATTTTGGGAAGATAGAGTTCACGGAAAAAACTCTGAGGGCTATTAAAGACAACAAAAGATTCTGTCCCCGGCACATTGGGGAGATTCTTTATCAATTCCGTGACAGCCGCCAGAATTTCTTTTTTCCTTCCATCCTCAGCTTTTTCACGAAGCTCAATAAGCTCGGCCTGCTGCCAAAATATCGTTTCCTTCTCAAATTCTACGCCGATCTTCTTGACAGCGCTTGCCCCAATCTCAAAAACAACGATTTGTCGTCTAGCCAATTTTCTGCCTTTTCTCCTCAAAAACTCCAAGCTTACGAAACCTTTCGTAGCGCTTCTCAAGAAGTTCTTTCTTGGAATAATTAGAGAGTTCTTTCAAATGCGTTTCAATCGCCTCCTGAACTACCGTAGCAGTCGTTTCAAAATCCCGATGGGCACCGCCCAAAGGTTCTTTAATCACTTCATCCACCACTCCAAACTGAAGAAGATTGTAGGAGGTGAGCTTCAATGCCTCCGCAGCTTCAGCAGTTTTGGATTGATCTTTCCAAAGAATGGCTGCACAACCTTCTGGAGAAATCACTGAGTAATAGGCATTCTCAAGAATAAGAACACGATCCCCTAGGCCAATTCCTAAAGCCCCGCCGCTTCCGCCCTCTCCGATTACTATGGCAAGAATCGGAACGGTAATACCGGCCATTTCCTGCATATTGTAGGCAATCGCTTCTGCCTGACCGCGTTCCTCGGCACCGATGCCGGGATAAGCCCCCGGTGTATCAATAAGACAAACGACAGGGATATTAAACTTTTCGGCAAGACGCATGATGCGAAGAGCTTTTCGATAGCCTTCGGGATGGGCGCTGCCGAAACATCTTAGTAAGTTCTCTTTTGTATTACGTCCTTTTTGATGTCCAATAAAGCAAATTCTTTTCCCGTCCATTTTCCCAAAACCCGCAACGATCGCTCTATCATCTCTGAAGCGACGGTCCCCGTGTAATTCAACAAAATCATCCGTGAGGGCATGAATATAATCCAGGGTGTATGGACGGAGGGGATGCCTTGCAACCTGAACCCTCTGCCAGGCAGTCAAATTCTCAAAGGTTTCTTTCAGTGCTTTCTCCAATTTTTTCTCGGCGCTTTTAATTTCGCCGGAAAGGTCAATCCCGTCCTTGGAGTGTTCTTTCAACTGCTCGATCGTCTTTTCAAGATCAACAATAGGCCGCTCAAAGGGTAAGTATCCTGTGGTGATACCCTGACCGATCTTAGGACGCATTTTTCTGATAGGCATGTTTCATCATCCTCTGATTGATGGACTCCTGTCAATCCACAACGGCAACAATGGTCTTTAACGGCACAATGTCATAGAGTTCTTCGACATCCTGGTTCAACATTCGAATACAGCCTGCCGAAACACTGGTCCCGATGGATTCAGGAGTGGTGGTGCCATGAATCCCATAACCGGCGATTGAAAAACCCATCCATCGGCTTCCGAGAACATTATCGGAGCTGTCCGGAGGAACCACAGCACCGGCCCGATACCACGTGGGATGGATCAGTTTGTTTTCGATAGTAAATGTTCCGAGCGGCGTGGAGGAATTCTGCCCGGTGGCAATGCGGTATGTTTTGATGATTTCGTCTCCCTCGCGGAGAAATAGGAGATTCCGGGATCGGCTCACCAGAATAGAAAATTTCGCTGCCACGACCTTAAGCTTCATCCCTGAATAGATGGTGGATCCCTTAAGACCGTTGATTTTGGCAATGAGTCCGGCCGTAGTGTTGTGTGCTTTGGCAATCTTGTAAAGACTGTCTCCGGGTTTCACTTCATAAAGCACAGCATCTGGGGTAATAGTGCTTGAAAAAAGAAGCGAGAAGTTGAGAGACTCGAACTCTTTTTCGATATCACGTTTCAGATTGGGCTCAAGTGTATTTGATAACAGCGCTTTATACTTTTCCTTCGCGGCCAGCCACTCTCCTTCAGCCACAAGTTTTCTTGCTTGGGCCAGCATCGTGTCGAGCGAGGCAGAAGGCATGGCCTGTTGTTCTGCCTGAACCTGAGAAAAGAAGAAAAAGAAAACTGCGAGCGCGAGTCCGCTCAGTTTATGGAGCCCCGCAGGCATGCCCGCGGTTCTTTGAAACCCGCCTTCGCCCTTCGGGCTCCGGCGAGGTCCCCTGCTGCGCCGTAGCGAAGCTTCGGCTTCGCAGAGGCAAGCGTCCTGCGCATCCGCCAGAGGCGACATCTCGTCCGAAGCAAAAGACTGAGCGCATTTTCGCCACCAAGCTTGGCGCAATCCGTCCGGACGAATCTCGCCAGTCTTTGGGCGGACATCCTCCCGCCAGAGGCAGGAGGTCTTTCCCGCCTTCGGACGGGACCCCGCCCCAGGCGGTGGCTGCGCAGGCGGATAAGAGGATCGGCTAAGATTCATGTTAAACAGACCTTTGACTCATGCGAACTCTTGTTTTACCTGAATTCTTTCCGACGAGCATCATAACAGTCAACCAAACATTGACAATGAGGGAAGGTCTCATCAAGTTCACGACTGGAAACAAAGAACCAGGGCCACAGCAATCCCCAAAGCGGCACCGGCCAAAACTTCTACGGGCGTATGCCCCAGTAGCTCCTTAAGACGTTTTTCCCGAAATGGTTTACCTTGAGAGACTTCATCCACAATCTTGTTCAAAATGCTGGCTTGTCTTCCCACCGCACGTCTGACACCCGCCGCATCGAACATAATGATCAGACTGAAAACCAGAACCATCCAGAAAGGAATCGATCCAAAACCATAATAAAGCCCCACAACAGTGGAAAGGCTGGCCACAGCTGCCGAATGAGAGCTGGGCATACCGCCCGTCATCAAAATCCAACGAAAATTGAATCTTTTTTCCCGGAGTACGCCACTGATAACTTTGAAAGTTTGAGCTAGAACCCATGCCGCGATAATGGCGGCTATGCCCTGCCCTTGTCTAAAAGGGGGAATCCATTGTGTAGATTCCGTTGTCGGTGTCATCATGAAGAGTTTCGAAGAGAGTTGACAGCTAACCTTTTTTATGGTAAATAATCATACAAAGATTGGTTAAAATTAAAAACAAAACCCTCTTGTTGAGTCTCAAACTGAGAGAAAATTATATTACAGGCCCTGGTAAAAGACAAGGCTATAATCGCCAAAGATACAATGATTTCAACCGTATACAGCGCTTCCCTGTGGGGGATTGAAGCCTTTCCTGTTCAGATTGAGGTCGATGTCTCACACGGTCTGCCTCAAATGAACATGGTAGGTCTGCCGGATCAAGCTGTGCAGGAAGCCAAGGAACGCGTGAAAACAGCGATCAAAAACAGCGGCTACTCCCTCCCCTCGAAGAAAATCATTATCAACCTCGCGCCGGCGGACATCAAAAAAGAAGGTCCGGCATTTGACCTGCCGATTGCAATAGGGATACTCGCTTCTCTAGGTTATATTCGGCCTGAGAAACTCGAACATTATACCTTTCTTGGTGAGCTGGCCCTAAACGGGTCCCTGCGTAAAACCAAAGGCATTCTGCCTACCGCCCTGCGACTAAAAGGTTCTCAACATTCTCTCATTATTCCTTCCGCCAATGAGATGGAGGGAGGCCTTCTACGCGATGTCCCTACTTACACAGCTTCGACATTAAGCGATGTCATTCTGCACCTCAACGAGGAAAAAACTCTTCCCCTCGCCAAATTTTCAGGCCCTGCGCTTCTTGATCATCAGGAAACAGCCTACCTTTTTGATTTTCAAGAAGTGAAAGGACAACTCCAAGCTAAAAGGGCTTTGGAAATAGCCGTGGCGGGCGGGCACAACCTCCTGATGATCGGTCCGCCCGGTGCCGGCAAAAGCATGCTGGCGCGCCGGATCCCAAGTATTTTGCCTTCGCTTATGTTAGAAGAGACCTTAGAAATCACGAAAGTCTACAGTGCCGCGGGGTTTCTGGGAAACGGACGCTTCCTTATCCTGCGCCGTCCGTTTCGAACCCCTCATCATACTATCTCACCGGCAGGGCTGGTAGGCGGCGGAAGCTTCCCCAAACCTGGAGAAATCAGCCTCGCTCACCAGGGAGTTCTCTTTCTGGATGAGCTGCCCGAATTCCGAAAAGATACCTTGGAAACCTTACGAGCCCCAATGGAGGAAGGAGAGCTCACGATCAGCAGAGCTAAAGCTTCGCTATCCTTTCCTGCCCGGTTCATGCTGGTTGCGGCTATGAATCCCTGTCGATGTGGATTTCTTGGCGATGCCAAAAAGGCTTGTCAGTGTTCACTCAAACAAATTTTAGCTTACCGCTCTAAATTGTCAGGTCCGCTTTTGGACCGTATCGACATTCATATTGAAGTACCCGCTGTGAGGTTTTCAGAACTTAGCAGTTCTCAGGCAACCGAAAGTTCCGAGTCAATCCGTAAACGCATTATTCAAATCCGAGACCTGCAGAGGGAAAGATTCCAAAAAGAAAAATTTCTGACCAACAGTGCGATGGGAGATAAGGAAATGAAAAAGTACTGTGAGCTTTCAGCCGCCGGCTCCAAACTTCTCGAGATGGCTATGAACGAACTGGGATTTTCAGCCCGCGCCTATTCAAGAATTCTCAAAGTGTCGAGAACCATTGCAGACATGGCAGGTTCCGAGACTATTCGAGAAGAACATGTAGGGGAGGCGATTCAATACCGAAGCCTAGACAGAGAAATGGTGTGAGCCTGCCGCGGACTAGTACCCCGATAATATTGATTTTAGGGGAAGCTCGGTACTGTGGTGAGCGAAGACGCCACGAATCCCGCCACTAGAGCTTCAGCGGGTCACCGGCGATTCAGTGGCGACTTGGCGGCTAGTCGAACCACTAGCCTTGCAGATATTCCTTCAACCACTCCAGACGTTTTGTGCGGGCAAGCTTTTCAAGCGAGCGGAGTTCAATCTGACGGATTCTCTCCCTCGTGAGATGGAATTGATTCCCAACTTCTTCCAGGGTTCTCGGCACGCCATTTTCAAGTCCATAACGAAGCTTCAAAATCCTCTGCTCCTTCTCATTCAAGACGGCCAGAGCCTCATGGATATCTCTTTTAAGTAGGGAGGCTTCGGCCCGATCTTCAGGCTTGGCAGCGGATTCATCACTAAGAAAATGCTGGAACTCTGCGTCCCCCACAGGAGCCTGCAAACTCACGGGGGCATGGTCCACATTCATAAGCCTTTGGATTTCTGGTAAAGGAGTCTTCAACTTCTTAGCGAGATGCTCTGGCGAAGGGTCTCGCTCTGTAATTTGACTTTCGAGCCGATAAAGTCTTTTAAAATGGCTCAGCTTATCTTCAAGATGAACGGGTAGACGAATAAGCCTGGCCTGAGTCATACGCGCCCGCGTGATGGCCTGCTTGACCCACCAGGTTGCATACGTGGAGAATTTATATCCCCGCTGACTATCGAAACGTTCGGCTGCTTTGAGAAGGCCTAAATTCCCCTCCTGGATTAAGTCCAGCATGGTCATGGAAGGCGCATAATAATTTTTCGCAATACTTACCACGAGCTTCAGGTTGGATTGGACCAAGCGATTGATCGCAGAAACTAAATGATCCCTTCTGGCATCCAACCTTTTTATTTCCTCTTTATCCTCGCCCTGCAAGGGACCTACCTGCTTAGACTGAGCCACAACTCTCTGAAGAAGCTCAAGGCTCACACGATAAGACTGAAGAGGGTTTCGCGAACACCTTCGAGGCCCGCTCTTAAGAGCACGGATGAGGCGGTGCAATGTTCTGGTTGAAAGATGCGTTCTGCCCTTCTTTCCCTTTTCAATCAACTGGCCGTCGAACTTTCCCTCGCGGGCGGCTTCCGCCAGAAGGGAAGCTAGAGAAGCTCTGGCCCGTCTGGAATGGTAAAGAGCTTCGTTCACCTCCGTCATTGCCTGTTCAATTTCGCCGGCAACTTCCTGCTCTTCACGCCGGGTCAAAATCTTCCATTCTCCAATGGCTTTGAGGTACTCACTGAATCCATCTGTACCGAGCTTCGGAACCCTCTGCTGTTTCGTATTCTGAAAAGTGCCGCCCTCAAGGAAGCAAGTGTTTTCCTCAACCTGTTCCAGCAGCGGCTGCTCTTCGGTTTCTTCAAATAAGGGGTTTTTTGCCTGTTCTGCCATAATCCTAACCTTCCTCTGTTATGTTATAACATAGTTGAGTTAATTAGTCAACTTTAAAAAAGTACGTGAATATGCCTATGGAAAAATATTTAACCTCTTACTAACCAATGGGTTAGCTAATCTACCCATTGACAGAATTACAGGTCAGTTGTACAGGAAAAATCAAGGTTAGCTAGCGAGTTATTAATTCCCGATCGCTTGAGCTGCGATTCGGCAGAAGGCATCAGACGGAGAAAGACTCTCCGCAGCCACATGTTTTATGGGCACTCGGATTGATAAATTTGAAGCCGCGGCCTTCCAGCCCCTCTTGAAAATCCACAGCAGTGTTGCTCAAGTAAAGATAACTTTTGGGATCCACAAAAACCTTAAGGCCCTCAAAATCAAACACATTGTCCCCCTCATGCTGAGAGTCGAAACCCATTGCGTAAGAAAGTCCTGAACAACCTCCTCCTTTCACTCCCAGGCGGAGGCCAAGGGCTGGATTTCCCTGCTTTTCCAAAATGTGCTTTACTTCACTGACTGCTAATGGCGTGATTTGCATCATACCATACTCTCCTTTTTCATCGTTCTTTGCCAAATTTTTTGAGCCCCGCTTTTCTCTTTTGCAAGCTCATAAAGCGGCGAAATTTCTCGAAGGCGCTTTACTGTATCGACCAATCGTCTTAAAATATAATTGATCTCTTCTTCCGTATTAAAACGGCCCAGCCCGAAACGTATGGACGTGTGAGCCAAATCATCTTCCACTCCCAATGCTTTCAAAACATAGGAAGGTTCCATCGAAGCTGATGTGCACGCGGAACCTGAGGAGACAGCTATCTCCTCATGAATATTCATGAGGAGGGATTCGGACTCAACGTAAGAGAAACTCACATTCAGATTATTAGGAAGCCTTTTCTCAAGAGAACCATTTAAATAAACCTCATCCAGTTCTTTCCAAATTCCCCGACGAAGTTTTTCCCGAAGCCTAAAAATTCTTTCATACTCCTGCGCCATCTCCAGACTTGCAATCTCGCAGGCCTTCCCAAAACCAACAATCCCGGGAACATTCAGTGTCCCGGAACGCATCCCCCGTTCATGCCCTCCTCCATCAAGGATAGGAGCAAGCCGCACGCGGGGGTATTGTTTTCGCACGTACAGGGCACCGATTCCTTTCGGACCGTACATTTTATGGGCGGAAAAAGACATGATGTCGATATTCATGGCACTAACGTCGAGGGGAATCTTGCCCACAGCTTGAGCGGCATCGGTATGGAAAAGTACGCCGCGCTCCCGTGCGATACGACCGATGGAAGCAATGTCCTGAATCACCCCGACCTCATTATTGGCCGTCATGATAGAAATCAAAATCGTCCGATTATCGATGGCACGCTCAAGTTGCTCAAGATCCATCAAGCCCTCTCTGTCCACAGGGAGGTAAGTAACTCGGAACCCTTTCCTCTCAAGCGATTTGCAGGTGTCAAGAACGGCACGGTGATCAATGGACGTAGTGATGAGATGATTCCCTTTCTCACGATACATCTCGGCAGCCCCTTTGAGCGCCAGATTGTCCGACTCCGTTGCTCCGCTCGTAAAAATAATTTCCTCGGGATCATCCGCACCTATCAACTCTGCGATTTTTCCCCTTGCCTCACCCACAAGTTTCTCGGCTGTTCGCCCAAAAGAATGATTGCGGCTTGCGGCATTGCCAAATTCATGGGTAAGACAAGGCATCATCGCTTCAAGCACACGAGGATCGAGAGGTGTTGTCGCGTGATGATCCATGTAAATCGGGAGTTTCATGTTCTCTTCCTCTTCAATTTGTTTCATAATCAAGATGCGGTATGACTCAAACTCACCTCACTCAAATCCTTCGATACCGCCGGTTCATCCTTCAGAAGCCCCTCCAATGTAATACCAGAAAAAAAATCATCGATCAGTTCCTTCAGTTTGGCCCACATGGGTCGGATGCTGCAACATTGAAAATGTGTGCAGACGATTTTTTCCCGGACCTGAGGAGAGCAAAACACTTCATAGATGTCCCCTTCGAGAGCTTCGATCACTTCCTTAATGGTAATTTTAAAAGGAGCCTTCGCTAGCACATAACCTCCCTGTGATCCTTTGATGCTTCGCACAATGCCGGCCCTCTTAAGCTTCAGGAAAAGCTGCTCTATATAGTCTTTAGACATACTTTCCTGCTCCGCAATTCTCGTCACAGAAACAGGCCGTCGGGAATCATTCTGGCAAAGAGTTCTCAAGCAGACAAGCGCGTATTCACTCCGTGTGGTAAGCCTCAACTTTTCCCCCTCGTTTTCTAACCCTTGAATCTCTGAAACCTAAGCTAATGTTACTATAACCGACTAGTTTAATCAACATTTTATGAAATGTTACCGTAATTCACTTGAGGGAAATGGCTTGCGATTTTAGAGTTGGACAGAAATCAGAAAGATATCAAAGCCCGCGCTTGATCCCGACGAGCTTAAGCGTACCAGCCTCTTTTCTCAAAGTCAGATAGACTGGTTTGCTCCACTTCGCGTTGAGGCCTCGCGCCTGGATGGCAAGAGTGAAAGGATTGGAAAATTGGGACAGAGATGACTCATCCAACACAATGGAAGGGCCGGCTTGTTCTCTTTGAAAGTTTGACTTAAGGACATGATACTTGTAACGATGCTCCGCGGAATCCAAACCGTAGTGGACCAAAAGATCTGTCCCCTGGACTTTAAAACCGTTTGATTCCTTCGAAATCTCAAACTGGTCGATCGGACAGCTTTTTTCAAACCAGTAACGGCCGATCAGATTCCTCCTTTCGACAAGTATCTTCACCAGAATCTCGCGAACCTTGGAATCGGAAAGCTGGCCGCTCTTTACCAACGCTTCAATGTCTTCGTCTTTGAAAGACATGATAATTTTGGCGGCCCAGTAACCATCGCTGGCCGTCAGATCTTTGAAAGCGTGATAGGGCAATCGACTCTTCCACTTGCCGGGATCAAAGTGACGGTTATCAAAATAACCCATACTTGGGGTCTCTACCGTCCTATTATTTTCGTTCCATCTTTTCTGCCAGGGTTTTTCCCAAAAACCAAAAGAGAAAACCGACTTGAAAAATTCGCCAAAGTCAAAAACATGCTCATAGCCAAACTGCGGTGGTTTGACATCATTGGCCGCACTGCCAAGCGTGGTAGCAAAATCCGTCACGTAATGCCTGAGGGCAGGAGTTCCATCAACGGACTGAATCACATCCATCGTGTTGCCCGACCTCAGATCATAGTAATTCACCCATGAAGCAAAAACCCGTAGAGCTCTGACCGCTCTTAGATATCGATGAGGAGTCTGGCCTTGAGGGTCGCTCTTGCGATAGCCGTCCATATCAAAAGGCCCCTTGACCGTTCCGTCAAAAACGGTACTGGCCGAAGCGCGATAGAAATCATCCGATCCTTTGGCAACAAAAAGAAGAAGATCCTGAACTTTTTCCTTAGTAAGGAGTCTTTTGAAGCCGTGTTCATTATAATAGCTAGCCTGGGGGTCTACCTGTAAATCGTCCAGCCTAAATTTGACCACATGATAGGTTGGGACATAATATCCGATAGCATGGAAGATCCTTGAAGAAATGGCCTCGGCAGCGGTTGAAAGCTCGGAATAATCAATCGGATCAAACTTCAAGATAAATTCTTGTCCAGTCTCATCCTTGATGAAAAATCCAGGATTGATCCCATTCACTTTGCCATGTGTCACTGTCCACTTTCCAGGTTTAGGCGCTGGCCCACCGGAACCCTCCAGTAACTCAGTAGGACTGAGCGGCTTCTTCGCATGACGGTTGGTGAAAAAAGCCGAGTCAGGAACTTCCTCAAAGATATTGATATCCCATGCCGCAGGCTTTTTGAAAGTGACTTTCCTAAAAAGGTCCCCAAGCCTCAGGAATTGAACGCCTTCCTCATAAAGCCCCTGATCGAACAAGTCTACATACACACTTTGCTTTGAGGTTTTTAATTTCCCCGGGTCAACGGATTCAGCAGAATAGACGACCGGAGACAAAACCGTCTGGAGCACAATGGCTGTCGCCATTGAGATAAGACAGAGAGAATTTCTTTTCGAATTAAAAGGGAGTATGCGTCGCCACATAAAGTTGAGTCCCTTCGCTGCTACGGGCTATTTCCGCAGAAAGGAGAACGTTTCTCAAAATCTTGAAACGGAAACCTCCTCCTACCGAAGTCCGGAAATCCCTGAATTCAAACTGACTGATTTCATTAAAGACCTGTCCTTCATCCCAAAAAATAACGGCATCCAGCGAAAAATCACGGTGCTGCCACACAAGATAACGGTATTCCAAATTCATAAGCAAAAGGCTCTCCCCATAGAAACGATTTCTCTGAAAACCGCGCTGGGTATCCCCCAAACTGGGATAAACTCCGTATCCCCCCAAACGCGCCATCTCAAAGAAAGGAATGCCCCGCCCCTTGAACTCATCATTATGCTCGCCCAAGAAACGGACGCCTAGAACTTGGCGGTCTGAAAAAATTTCCTGATAGCGGGCAATCTCGGCTCGGTATTTAAAGTATCTGAAATTACTATGATTCACACCATCGTAATAGCTAAAACCAAAGCGTTCTACACCTCCCTTATGCGGATCCGAAGGAAAATCTCTGGTATCGTGCGTAATCTCACTGCCTAAGATAAGAAATTCTGCGCCATTGGCCCCGCGAATGCTTCTGTCAAGAAGCCCTTTACCGCCGTCATCTCCGTTGCGTATGTTCACATTCTTGTAGGCAAACTTTTCAATGAGGTCGATTTTCGGCGTGACCGAATATCCCAAACGAGTTTCTAAAGTCGTGGCCTCCGATTTGTAATTCATGCTGTCCCCGCGAGAGGTATCGGGTCCGATCCCAAAAAAATCTTCCCGCGGTCTCTGTTCATAATGGAAATTAAAGCTGCCGTAAGGTCCCGTCTCACCAGACTTTTCCACACCCAATTCAGAATAAACACGGAAAAGAGCTTGAGGAATCCATCCCACACCGCTCTTTGCGCGAAAATAAGGAAATCGCCCCGCCTGACCCGCAGCTCTAAGAAAGTCAAGATCGGCTCTAGGTCCAGAATCCCCAAAAGTTGAGAGGCCCTCAAGCTTAGGGTAGAAACCGTGATCGGTCATTTCCTGATAGGCCCATTTTGCTTTATCATCCAGGCGATAATGCTCAACGGTATAAAGAGATTCATCCAGACCTTTCCTGACAAGATCAAGAGGCCAGGCAATCAGTCCGAGGCTTTTCTCACCTACCGTTTCACCCTGTTTAGGAATTCGTGCAGCCGATGTGTAAGTCTCATCTGACTGAGATTGAGCATGAGCGCTTGCAAGAGGATAAAGGGAAAAAGAAAGGAAGAGTAAGAAAAGAAGGATAATGTTTCTGTGGCACCAATGGTTCAAAGCAAAAACTCCTTACAAATTGGATCGGTTATTCTGTCCTAGACAATTCTCCAGCCTGTGGAGTTCATTCAAAAGGATATCCCGTAAAGGATAGGTATGGCCGTTACTGTATTTCACAAGGTAAAACTCCCCGCTTAAAGAAGAGCGTGTTCCAATCTTTTCAACAAATTCTTGCGCGGTCTCTATGCGGGAAATCTGTTGATGGTATTTCCACATCAAATGAGCCGCAGCTTTTTTCCCAGAATAGGGAGACCCGTTCCGGACAAAAACAAAAGAAGAGTTTCGTATCGCCTCGATCAGATAATCAATCTTGGAGCGTTCGACCATGTGTTGATCGCTCACACTGCGCGAAACTCGCTCGTAGGAGGAGAGTTGTCGAATATCATCGACAGGATACAGCAAAATCCCTTCAGGAGTTTGGGTCTTGATCTCGAAGAAACCGCTGCCCACAACGCCGACGGCCAGCAAAAAAACATAAGAAAAAAGGTTGGCTCTTTTCATAAGAAATGATGCTGAAATATATCAACGCAATGCCTGGAAGTCAACTGAAATGCCAATTTCCCAAGGGGATTTCCGCCTGAGCTGCTCTCCCATAAATATCGTCTCGAATCCCGAATCATGAAGGCCCCTCAAAACTCAATAGCTCTGTCAAAATGAGAAATCTCAAAACTGCTACCGTCAGGTGAGAGAAGAATGGACAGCACATCAAACTGAACATCGATATCGGACAATCCTTTCTCCTTGAGATAGAACTCGGCTAGCTGATAGAGTTTCTTCTTCTTACGGGAATTGACGGCTTCTCCGGGATCCCCAAAGTTTGGGGAGCTTCGAGTTTTCACTTCGACAAAAACCAGCGTTTTTCCCTTCTGGGCAACCAGATCCATTTCCCCCAACGGGCACCGGTAATTGCGCAGGAGAATCTGATACTTCTTTTTGCGCAAATACTCTTCCGCAGCATCCTCACCTTTCCGCGCCAGAATTTGGTGATGAGAAAGAGTCAAAGTAAAACTCCCTGGGGCTCTTTTCGGATGGGATGAAAACTCTGGCGGTGAAAGGGCGAAGGTCCTATTCTTTCAAGGAAAGCGAGATGGGCTTCGGTGGCATAGCCTTTGTGGGTTCGGAAGGAGTACTCGGGTTCCAGTTCGTCATAGGCAAGCATGATGCGGTCGCGCATCACTTTGGCCACAATCGAAGCCGCGGCAATGCTGGCAGAAAGACAGTCACCGTGAATGATTTCCAGCTTGGGTTGAGGAAAGTCCAGATGCATTCTGCCGTCCACAAGAAGTGCTTGAGGAGGTTCGGGAAGATTGAGAATGGCCTGTCTCATCGCCAGTCTTGACGCCTGAAAAATATTGACTCGGTCGATGATTTTTTCCGAAACAAGTCCCAAACCCACTTGCGAGGTTTCAAGAATTTGGACGAAAAGGCTTTCCCGCACTTCAGGTTTCAATTGTTTGGAATCATTGAGCCCGCGGATTTTTTTATTCCTTCCCAGAATCACCGCACAGGCAACAACAGGACCCGCCAGAGGACCCCGGCCGGCTTCATCCACACCGGCCACGTGATCGATTCCTTCTCTCCAAAATCTCCTTTCGAAACCGTAAAGGGAGTTCGGCATCAAGTTCAGATATCAAGCTTCCCGTGTTTTCGTCCTCAGATAATAAAGTTTGGCCTTTTTAAGCTTCCGCCCCCCTGACTGGAGCACGGTGACCTTTTCCATAAAAGGGGAATGGAGAGCGAATACCTTTTCCACACTGTCGCTGCGATCCGCTCTGAGAACCGTAAAGGTTTGCCCGGTTCCGCGGCCGCGCTTGCAAATCACCACCCCCTCAAAAGCTTGGAGGCGGGATTTATCACCTTCCTGAATCCGCTGGGAGACACGAACTTTGTCACCTACTTTAAAGTCCGGCACCTCCTTTTTTAAATAATCCTTTTCAATAAGCTCTATACCACGTTTCATACTTTTTCTCCCTCAATAAGCATTTTAATTCTTATCGTTATGTTTTCTCAAAAGATCCGGCCTTCGCTCCTGGGTTCGCTGATAGGCCCGTTCCTTGCGCCAAGAGGCCACTTTGTTGTGATTTCCGGAAAGAAGCACCTCAGGAACAGTCATCCCGCGAAAAACTCTGGGGCGGGTGTAATGGGGATATTCAAGCAAATCCCCCTGAAAAGATTCATGCTGGATGGAATCTTCATTCCCAAGCACTCCCGGCACCAGCCTGACCAAGCTGTCTACAAGACACATCACCGGCAATTCACCGCCCGTGGTGATAAAATCTCCGATGGAAACCTCAAGATCAACCCCGTACTGTCTTACTCTTTCATCCACACCCTCATAATGTCCACAAAGAAAAATCAAATGACTCTCACGGGAAAGCTTCCATGCCTCCTGTTGGGTAAAAAGCTTCCCCTGCGGCGAGAGGAGCACAACTTTAGCCTGGGGCGAATGCTTCTTCAGAAAATCGATGGCCTTGAGCAAAGGTTCGGCCATCATGACCATACCGGCTCCTCCACCAAACGGTTTATCATCACAAGATTTGTGTTTGCCTTTCGCGAATTTCCTTAAATTGTGCACTTTTATTTTAACCAGGCCCTTCTTTTTAGCAAGCCGAATCATGGATTCCCGGAAAGGCCCCGCAAACATCTCGGGAAACAAGGTCAAGATATCAATCTTTAACAAAGTCCTCTTCCCCAAAGTGGAATGACTAACTTTCCGCTTCAATTCTTTTGCTTCTTAAGGCCCTTGACAAGACTTTTAACCGTATCCGTGACCAGGGCTCCTTTGGAAACCCAGTATTTCAGGCGCACCTCATCAATCTTGACCTTGGGTGGTTCGGTCGTCGGATCATAAAAGCCGAGATTCTCAATGAACTTTCCATCCCGAGGCATCCGGCTGTGCGCCACCACTACGCGCCACTGAAGCCTTTTGTTGGTTCCCACTCTTCTAAGTCGAACACGAACTGGCATATCCACCTCCCTTTCTTCACATCATCGAAAATCTTAACCCGGTCGTTAAGAGTGCCTAACGGAACCTCACATCATCAGTCTTTGCGAGGAGCCCGCCATATTTCTTAGCGGGCGGCGAAGCAATCTCAGTTCCCGCGATTGCTTCGTCCCCCTTCGGCGGGACTCGCAATGGACGGTTTTGTTAGTGGCTCTAAGTGATCCATCAAAAATCGGTTTACACTTGAACTGGCAACCCCCAATGTCAAGATCCAAATGACTCAATGCCGAATCAATGACAAACGATAATCCGTTAAAAAGTACCATTCCCTCATTTGTCATTTCCCCCGATTCATTTGGCATTTGGAATTGGCCATTGGTCATTCGATTAAAATAGTTCTATTCTTTCTCCCTCCAAGCCTTTGCTCCCAGACCTTTCAACTTTTCCTCCACTTTCTCGTAACCGCGATCCAGATGGTAAATGCGGTGGATATCGGTTCTGCCCTCCGCAACAAGTCCGGCCAGAACCAGAGCCGCGCTTGCGCGAAGATCCGAAGCCATCACATGAGCGCCGGAAAGTTTTTTCACGCCCGTCACAATGGCACTGGATCCTTCCAGAAAAACTTTTGAGCCCATACGATTGAGCTCGCTGATATGCATGAACCGGTCTGGATAAATTTTTTCCGTAATCACACTGATACCGGGTGTCACAGTCATCAAAGCCATCATCTGTGCCTGAAGATCCGTCGGAAAACCTGGATAAGGAAGCGTGGTCACGTCGACAGGCTGTAGATTCTTTCTTGCCCCCCGCACACGAACCCAATTTTTCCCCTGACTTACCTGAGCCCCAGCCGCCCGCAATTTATCAATCAGGGCATTATTATGTTGCGGCACCACATTTTTCACTGTCACATCTCCTCCCGTAATGACGCCGCCCACCATATAGGTGCCGGCTTCAATCCGGTCGGGAATCACGCGATACCGAATCCCACGGAGTTTTTTCACGCCCTGAACACGGAGCAAATGCGTACCCGCCCCTTCTATCTTGGCTCCCATTCTTGCAAGAAAGTTAGCCAAATCTTCAACCTCGGGCTCGCAAGCCGCATTCTCAATGGAAGTTTGCCCTTTGGCCAAAACCGCCGCCATAAGGACGTTCGCCGTCGCGAGAACAGAAGAACCAAAATTTCCTCCCAGATAAACATCCCGTCCGAGAAGCTGCTTGGCTTTCGCCTTCACATAGCCGTGCTCAATCGTGATTTTAGCTCCCAAGGCCTCAAGACCTTTCAAATGAAGGTCAATCGGCCTTGGTCCAATGATGCATCCTCCAGGAAGCGATACCTCTGCTTCATGAAGTCTCCCTAGTAGAGGCCCCAAAACACATATCGAAGCACGCATCGTGCTCACCAGTTTGTAGGGAGCAAGCGGCACCAGCGTGTTCGTCGGTTTCACCGAAACGCAACCATTGGATTGAGTCACCCGTACCCCGAGTGATCTCAAGAGCCGAATCATCGTTGAGATGTCCCGCAGATTGGGGACATTCTCGATCAGCGACTCACCTTCCCCGAGAAGAGTCGCGGCCAGAATAGGAAGAGAGGCATTCTTCGCACCTGAGATTTCGACCTCTCCCCTTAACTTCCCCCCTCCCTGTATGACTAACTTTTCCATGCTAAAAATCCATTAATGAGTCAGATCTCAGGCGTTTCTTTGAGTTTTTCGTTGATGTTCTTCGGTGCGGCTTCGGCTAAATCTTCCACCGAGCCATCACCACACGATTCCAACCGCTGTAATCCTTAAAAATTTCAAAGTCTTTCCATCCCCATCGCTCCAGCATATCTGTAACAGTCGCTGCTTGAGCCGCACCGATCTCAAAAAACAACCCCCCGCTTTCTGCAAGAAAACCTGGGGCTTCGGTAATAAACCGTTCTATAAATTCTGTCCCTCGAGGGCCTCCAAAAAGAGCGGCAGCCGGCTCATGCGAAATTTCCGGAGCTAGGGTCTGCATATCCCGTTCTGAAAGATAAGGCGGGTTCGAAACGATGAGGTCGTACCGCTTGCCGGAAGGTATCGCCTGAAAAAGATCGCTCCTCAAAAACCTGATGCGATGCCCCACCTCGTTTCTCATGGCATTCAACCGAGCAACTTGAAGAGCCTCGTCGGATATATCGACGGCCCAGACAGAAGCTTTAGGTAGATACAAGGCCAGGCTCACGGCAATATTGCCGGAACCAGTGCCGACATCCAAGATTTCAAGCTCTTTTGTCTCGAAGCCTGCTGAATCGACCGTCTGAACAACTTTTTCGACCAGCAGTTCTGTTTCAGGACGCGGTATCAGAACTGACGGAGTCACTTGAAAAGTGAAATCCATAAAATCGGCACGGCCTAGAATATATTGCGAGGGAATATTTTTTGCCCTCTGCTTTAAGAAAGAAAAATAGATTTCCCTCTGCGGAGAAGACAGCGGCTGCTCAGAATTCAAGTAAAGCTCAAAGCGCTTACAGTCAAGAAGACCCTGAAGAAGCCTTTCGGCAAGAAGCGTAGCTTGTTCTATTCCGTGTTCCGTCAAAAACTGAATTCCCTCATTCAAAACAGCTTGCAAAGTTCTCTCTGAACTTTTCTCTGTTTTCATGATTTCGTTTTTTTCTCTTCCGAAAGCAACCTCGCCCTTTCTTCCCTCTGCAGAGTCTCCACAAAGGGCTCGATTTTTCCTTCCATCACCTCATCCAGAGCATAGAGAGTGACACCGATACGGTGATCCGTAGCGCGCCGATCTGGAAAATTATAAGTTCTGATTTTCTCCGAGCGGTCACCGGAACCAACCTGGCTGCGTCTCTGCTTGGAGATGGCGTCGGATTGATCCTGCTTCATCTTGACCAGAATCCTCGCTCTCAAAATACGAAGGGCCTTGGCTTTGTTTTTGTGCTGAGACTTTTCGTCCTGACATTGGACAACGGTGTTGGTGGGAAGATGCGTGATCCGCACGGCGGAGTCCGTGGTGTTGACGCTTTGTCCGCCAGGCCCCGAGGATCGAAAAACGTCCACTCTTAAATCTTTCGGATTGATCTCAAGCTCCACCTCCGCGACTTCAAGCAGCACGGCGACCGTGACAGCTGAAGTGTGAATGCGGCCGCTCGACTCGGTAACGGGGACACGCTGGACGCGGTGGGTCCCACTTTCAAATTTGAAGAGCTGATAGGCCCGGGGGCCACTCACTGAAAAAATAATTTCTTTCAGGCCTCCAAGACCTGTTTGATTGGTGTTCATGACTTCCACACGCAGTCCGTGATTCGTGCTAAATCGTGTGTACAGACGGAAAAGATCGCTCGCGAACAAGGCCGCTTCCTCTCCCCCTGTCCCCGCACGAATCTCAACGATAACATTTCTATCTTTCTCCGTATCTTCCTCAGCCAGGATAAGTTCTTCAAGTTTCCCACCAAGGGTTTTTTTCTTCTCAAGAAGGGCCTTTTTTTCCTCCTCATAAAGTTTAAGAAGCCCCTCATCATTTGATTTCCCCTCTAGCAGGTGCTCCATCTCCTTAAGCTCGCGCTCTACCTTTTGGAGCTCCCGGTAGGTTTCCACCAAAGGCCGAATCAAGGCCAATTCTTTAGTGAAATCGCGGTAACGTCCAAGGTCCTTCAGCGCCTCGGAACTCCCCAATTGTTTCTCAAGGTCAAGAAACCTCTTCTCAATATTTTCAAGTTTTTTCCACATGGGGAAACCGGCGGGAAATCAAGAACCCGTTTTCTGGGTCTCTTCTTTCTTCGGAGCTTTCTTTTTCGTTGCAGGAACGGCCTTTGGAACTTTGACCGATGAAACGGTCTTGCCGCTAAACTTCTTTTTGAACCGGTCGATCCTTCCGGCCGTATCCATGAGTTTCTGCTGGCCGGTAAAAAAAGGATGACAGCTGGAACAAACCTGAACCGTGAGATTTTCTTTGGTACTGCGCGTCTCAATAACCGCACCGCAGGCGCAACGGATTTCCGTAGGCGAGTAAGGCGGGTGAATCCCCTTCTTCATAAAATTTCCTCCGTCAGTCTTCCTTAATCTTGTTGATACTCATTAAAAACTCCGCATTGGTTTTGTATTTCGAAAGCTTGCTGAGAAGAAGCTCCATCGCCTCCACCGGACTGAGCTCGTTCAAAACCTTGCGAAGCAGCCAAACGCGTTCCAATTCATCCGGATGCATGAGAAGTTCTTCCTTGCGTGTGTTGGATTTTTTGACATCAATCGCAGGATAGATTCTCTTCTGGAAAAGATTCCTGTCGAGCTGAAGCTCGCAGTTACCCGTCCCCTTGAACTCTTCAAAAATCACGTCATCCATACGCGAACCCGTGTCAACCAATGCCGTCGCAAGGATGGTAAGACTGCCACCCTCTTCTATATTGCGTGCCGATCCAAAGAAACGTTTCGGCTTATGCAGTGCGTTGGAGTCCACGCCTCCCGAGAGAATTTTCCCGGAATGAGGGACCACCGTGTTGTAAGCGCGGGCAAGACGCGTGATCGAGTCAAGAAGAATCACCACATCCTTTTTATGTTCCACCAGCCTTTTCGCCTTCTCAAGAACGATCTCGGCCACCTGCACATGCCTTTCTGCCGGCTCATCGAAAGTCGAAGAAATGACTTCCCCTTTCACCGACCGCTGCATATCCGTAACTTCCTCAGGCCGCTCATCGATCAGAAGGACGATGAGAATAATCTCAGGATTATTCTTCGTGATACTGTTTGCAATTTTCTGGAGAAGAATCGTCTTGCCGCTGTAGGGAGCCGCGACAATCATGCCGCGTTGACCCTTTCCGATCGGGGTCAGAAGATCCATCACCCGCGTAGAAAGCTCCTTGAAATCGGATTCCAGAAGGAGACGTTCCTGAGGATAAAGAGGCGTGAGATCATCAAACATCGTCCTGTCTTTCACCGCCTCAGGCGATTCGTAGTTGACCGCCTCCACCTTGAGTAGAGCGAAATATCTTTCTCCCTCCTTAGGGGGACGAATCTGACCGCTCACCGTATCGCCTGTCTTCAGGTTAAACTTGCGAATTTGAGACGGCGACACATAGATATCATCGGGACAAGGCAGATAATTGTAATTGGGCGAACGAAGGAACCCAAATCCGTCATCGAGAATCTCAAGAACGCCTTCCCCAAACATAAGTCCTGTCTGCTCGGTTCTGGTCTGGAGAATTTTGAAAATGAGATCCTGTTTCTTAAGACCGCTCACCGCCACCCCAAGTTTTGTGCCGACCTCCTGAAGCTCGGCGATCTTCATTTTCTTAAGGGCCTCGATATCAAGAGGCTTGTCCTTCACAGCTATCCCCTGCTTGCCGTTAGAGTCATTCACCTTAGACTCCGTTTCCTGATTTTCTTTCTGATTTAACGCTTCTTTATCTCTTGCCATAAAATCTTGCTCCTTGCTTTTTCGATTCCCGCCGACACGGCAGGTGTCTTAGACTTTCTACCCTAGTATTTTTTACTCGATTCACAGTATCACGCTAACACTATTATTAAGAACTGGACCTCCCCTTTTCCTTTCTCTGGACAGATGAAATCTCTTCAAGCCTTTTCCACAAACGCTTAACCTGCTCCCGGGTTTGGGCCTGCGTGCCAGTATTATCAATCACGAAATCGGCTCGGGCCTCTTTGCGTGAGAGCGGCCACTGAGCTCGAATGCGTTTTTCGGCTTCTTGTTTCCCCAAATGGAATTTCTTGCGGATTCGCTCAAGCTGTCTCGCGCGAGAAGCCCTGACGACAATCACCTGGTCCACCTTCTTGTCAAAGCCCGTTTCAAACAGAAGAGGAACTTCAAGAACCGGGATTCCTTTTTTGATTTTCTGGATGTGTTTGTCAATCTCTGCAAAGACAAATGGATGAACGATCCGTTCCAATTTCCTCCGCTGGCGAGTATCCCGAAAAACAACTTCACCTAATTTCCTTCGATCGACAGCACCGCGCCGATTGCAAACAGCCGGGGACATCTGCCTCACAATCTCGAAATAAGTAGGAGTTCCTTTGATGAAAGCCTGATGGGCGATTCGATCGCAATCAAGAACGTGAGCACCCAGTTTCTTGAACATGCGGGCAACGGTAGTCTTACCCGTTGCAAAGCCTCCTGTCAATCCAACCAAGAAAGGCTTCATCTAAAGTATCGCCCGATTTTCAAAAAAAAGCAAATACAAATAATGTCAAACCTCCTTGTACCAGGAATCCCCCACGGTCACATCCACCTTCAAAGGGACCGCAAGATCCAGCGCCTTTTCCATTTTCTCACGGACAAGCTTCTCGATTTCAGGGATCTCTTTGTCAGGAACATTGAAAACCAGTTCGTCATGAACCTGAAGAATCATCAGCGCCTCAAGTTTTCTTTGGGAAAGTTCCTTTTGAATGGCTATCATCGCAATCTTGACCAGATCCGCAGCCGAGCCTTGAAGAGGGGCGTTCACCGCCGCCCGTTCGGCGAACTGCCGTAAATTCTGATTGCTGCTGGCCAGATCGGGGAAATAAGCCCTTCTTCCCAAAATAGTGGTCAGGAAACCTTGTCTTTTCGCGGTTTCCTTCTGGGCCTCGAGATACTCCTTCACCTTGGGATAACGTGCGAAGTAGGATTGAATGAATGCAGCGGCTTCTTCGATGGGAATATGAAGATCTCGGGCCAGGCCGTAAGAAGTTTTGCCATAAATGATACTGAAATTAATGGTTTTGGCAAGGTTCCGCATCTCCCAGGTCACATCACTTTCTTTCATGCCATAAAGCAGCGAGGCTGTGAAACGGTGAATATCCGTGTCTTCTTTGAAAGCCTTGATCAGTACCGGGTCCGCTGAGAAATGTGCCAGCAATCGGAGTTCGATCTGGGAATAATCGGCCGAAAGAAGTTTCTGATTTTTCTTCCGCGGGATAAAGGCCTTCCGGATTTCGCGTCCCATTTCGGTTCGAATGGGAATATTCTGAAGATTCGGCTCCGAACTGGAAAGTCGGCCCGTAGCCGTTACGGTTTGATTGAAAGAAGTATGAATCAACCCCGTGTCGGGATGCATCAGCTCGGGAAGCGCATCAAAATAAGTTGATTTGAGCTTGGATCTCTCACGATATTCAAGAAGCAGGCGCGGAAGCTTGTACTCATCCGCCAGCTTTTCGAGCACGCCCACATCGGTTGAAAAACCTGTTTTCGTCTTTCTCCCGGCCGGAAGCTTCAATTTTCCGAAAAGAATTTCGCCGAGCTGTTTGGGGGAATTGATATTGAACTCTTCTCCTGCCTCGGCGTGAATGTTTTTCTCAAGCTTGCGAAGATGTTTTTCCGCCTTCTCGGAAAGTGCCCCGAGAATCTCTGTGTCCACCTTGACGCCATTCCTCTCCATCTCCGCCAGCACCTCGACCAGAGGCATCTCAACGTCATGGAAAAGTTTCTCCAACTCATGCTCGCCAAGCATGGGAGCGAGTTTCTGCTTCAGACGAAAAACGCAATCGGCATCTTCGCAGGCATACTCGGATATCTTTTCGAGGGGAACCGCATCCATGGAAATCTCCTTTTTGCCTGATCCAATCAAGTCTTTGGTGGCAATTTTTTTCACCTGGAGATATTCAAAAGAAATGTCATCCAAATTGTGATTCCTTTTGATCGGATTAATAAGATAGGAAGCCACCATCGTATCAAAATGAATGCCGGAAAGATGAATGCCGTGATTCTTTAAAACAATAAAATCATATTTGATATTCTGCCCAAGCTTTTTTGGACGAGAACTTTCCAGGATCGGTTTTAAAACCTTGAGCACCTCCGCTTCGGGAAGCCCGCCTCCGTGATGATGCTTGGACTGCACGGGCACGTAATACGCCTCGAGTTCCTTAAAAGAAAAACTGAGACCTACCAGCTTTGCAAGATGAGGATTGGAGGAAGTCGTCTCTGTATCAACGGCACACTCCGCCGTATTCTTGAGCCGGCCCGCGAGCTCGTCTAGCTTCTCACGGTTCGTGACCAGATGATAAACCCTCGATCCCTCGCCACCCTGCTCGCCTGTCGGAGTGAGTTCCTTCAGAAGAGTTCTGAATTCAAAACGCTTGAGAAGCTCGAACAACTTTTCTTGATCGGGTCCTTTGAGACGCAAATCTTCCATGCAAAAGTCCACCGGCACCTCACAGTCAATCGTCGCCAGTTCCTTCGAACGCCAGGCCAATTCTCGATGCTCCATAAGAAGTTTCCTTTGGGACTCGCTTTTAACTTTTGAAATCTGCTTGTAGAGATTCTCAAGCGAGCCAAATTCTTTGATGAGGGCCATGGCAGTCTTGGGTCCGATTTGCGGGACACCGGGGATATTGTCGGAAGAATCGCCCATGAGCGACATCACCTCCACCACCTTATCGGGCCCCAATCCTTCAAACTTCTTTTTGACTTCCTCCGCATCATAAATCAATCCCTCTTTTGTGGTGTTGTACACCTTGACATGTTTGTTCACAAGCTGAAGCATGTCTTTGTCCCCGGTCACAAGAAACACATCATAGCCCTCCTCTGCGATGCGCCGGGCAAGTGTTCCGAGAAGATCATCCGCTTCAAAACCTTTCTTTTCAAAAATAGGAAAACGATAGGCCTTTATGAATTCCTTGATAGGAGGAAGCTGCGCAACCAGTTCCTCAGGCATTGGTTTCCTGTGAGCCTTGTAATCTTTATCAATGGCATCCCGGAAGGTCGGCCCCGCCAGATCAAAACAGACTCCCAACCCATAGGGCTTTTCCTCCTTGACCATCTTCCGAAGCATGGTGATAACTCCATAGATGGCGTTGGTCGGTTCCCCCTTTGAATTGGACAACTCACGGATGGCATAGAACGCCCTGTAGCAAAAAGAGTTCCCGTCAATGAGAAACACTTTTTCTCTCATGAAATTCTCACCTGTCAAGGGACGACCCTTTGGGTCGCCACCAGCCCGTCCCGCCGTTCCGTTGGCGGGACGGGCAGGTACTGCTCCAGATACCCCCGCCAAGCCCGCCCAAATCCCGAGGTTGCGCTGGGGCAACGCAGAGAAGTTGGCGGGCAAGGCGGGGGTATCTTCCGCTGTGAAACTTGCATGATCGAGGACGATGGCAAACCATCAGAACGGCTATGATCGGAAACCTCTAAAAGGTCCAAACCTCGTGGATCATTAGGTTGTCTAGAAAATCGGTGAGTTTTTATCTTTCAATATGGGATTACAGAACTTCGATGTGGGTTTATCTCGTGAGGATTCGCACGACAAGCACCCTCGCCCCAAACTACTTACGAACTGGGATACAGCTTAGCCTAAAGCATCAAACAAATCAATAAAAAAGGAATTAAAACAGCCCGGTTTTTTAACCACCGGGCTTTTTTGCTTTACAGCTTCACAACATTAACGGCTTGATCACCCTTGGGACCTGTCGTCACGTCAAACTGGACTTCCTGGCCTTCTTCGAGGGACTTGAAACCATTGCCCTGAATTGCGGTGTGATGCACAAACACATCTTTGCCTGAACTGCGGGAGATAAATCCATAACCTTTGGAATTATCAAACCACTTCACGGTACCTTTTTCCATGTAAAAACCTCCTTCCTAAATATTCTAACGCCGGGTGATCATCAACTAGGAGCAACTCATTCAGGAATGATGAACGGCTGGAACCAAAAAAAATCCGCAAGGCGAAACCTTATGCCCTACGGATAAGATCTTCACTCAAACATTAGTGAGCGTTATGATACCTGCTTCGGTCCAAATGTCAAGAATTAATTCTTTAAAACTGATACGCGGGAATAATAAGTTAAAGACATAACCTTAATATTTTAAATAGGTTATGGAAAGACCCGTATCTGCTTTAGCAACAAAAAAAGGTGCCAGTTATCATCTTCCTTTTATCAGCGTTTTTTCTGAGAGGCGCTGAGGGCGGCAATTTGGGCGGAGAGTTGGTCAGGGTCATAGGCCACCGGAAGCATTTCATCCACGGTGATAAGGCCTTTGCCGTAAAGCTCCAGAAGATGGGCGTCAAAGGTACGCATGCCGAATTTTGCTCCGGTTTGTAGGTCGGAAACGATGCGGAAAGTTTTTCCCTCCCGGATGAGGTTCTGAATCGAATTGGTGGCCACCATAAACTCGATCACCGCCACCCGGCCTTCCCCCGACGCCTTGGGAAGAAGAAGCTGAGAAATAATCGCCGTGATGGAAGAGGAGAGCTGAGTGCGGATCTGACTCTGCTGATGCGCGGGAAAAGCATCAATGATGCGATCGACGGTACGCGCGGCGCCCGTTGTGTGGAGAGTCGCCATCACCAGATGACCCGTCTCGGCGGCTGAAATGGCGGCTTCCATGGTGGCCAGGTCTCTCATTTCTCCCACCAGAATCACATTGGGATCCTGTCTCAAGCCCTTGACGAGAGCCTCATGAAATGAAACCACATCCACGCCTACTTCACGCTGATTCACGATGGAATTCTTGTGTTCATGAAAGTATTCGATGGGGTCTTCAATGGTGAGAATATGGCAATTCCTCTCCGTATTAATGTAATCCACCATGGTGGCGAGCGTGGTGGTTTTTCCGCATCCGGTTGGACCCACGACCAGAATCAAGCCGCGCGGCCGGTGCAACAGTTCTTTCACCTTGAGAGGCACGCCGATTTCTTCAAAGGTATAAATCTTTTTTGGAATCTGCCGGAGGACCAGGGCAAAGTAGCCCTTCTGCTTGAAGACCGAGACGCGAAAACGTGCTTCCTTCCCGTAGGAAAAACCAAAGTCCGCTCCGCCGACTTCCTCTACTTTCTGGCGGTGATGCTCCGAGATAATGGACTTCATGAAAGCTTCGGTGTCTTTGGGTTCGAGAACCCCGGCACCGCTTTCAATCGGAACCAGTTTGCCGTGAACTCTTAAGCTGACGGGCTTGCCCACTGTAAGATGAATATCGGAAGCCCCCTGATCCACACAGCACTTAAGAATACGATCCATTTCCATAGGTTTTTCTTATCTCAGCTTAAAAGCGAATCAATCTTCGACTTGATGTGATTCTTAGGAAGCGCCCCCACGATTTTTTCGACTTCCTTGCCGTTCTTAAGAAAAAGAAGTGTCGGAATGCTCATCACCTGAAACTTGAGTGCCGTCGACTGATTGTCATCCACATTCACCTTGAGCACTTTGAGTTTCCCTTGATATTCCTTTGCCAGCTCGTCCACAATCGGGCTCACTGCACGGCACGGGCCGCACCACTCTGCCCAGAAATCCACCAGCACAAGGAAAGGGGTCTTTACTTCATTATCGAAACTTTTATCCGTTGCTTGAATCACTTGTTCTGTCATAAATCAATCCTTTCGTTCCTCTGAAATTTGTTAATGGGTACGCGGACGCCGCAAAAGTCCCCGCAGAAATGCCGGCGGAAACAACGGCCACGCTCCTTTTCTCCCTTCTTATCTCAATCTTTGCAAACTGCTCAATGTACTTCCTCCCCCTTGATGGGAGGGGAGATACTTTTTTATTGAACCTTTCGCAGTTTGCAAAGATTCCATTCTTATCTTACCAGTCCCTGAAAACCCTTAAAAACCAAGGCCAAAAGTCCCAGTGAGAAAAAAAATAAACACACTGCCCGAAAATCTTTGGGTAGGGGGCTAAAATCCCATCTCTCCACCCATCCCGCACCAAGCACAAGCACCAACCCGACGCCCGAGGCCGCACCCGCTGCCAAACCTAAAACCTGAGCGAAATGCAATGCGCCGACCTCTGCCAGCAGGCAAACCGCCAAAGCAAGAGAAAGAAAAGTATCCCGATACGGGAGACGCGCGTAATATTCTACGATCTTTGAAACCAAAAAACCAATGAGAAGGTAAACCGGGATCCGTAAAAATTCAAGATGCCAGATTCGAAAAAAGAAGAATTCAAGCAGGATGGCCAGGGCAGCCGTCCCCGTAACAACAAGGATGGCCGATAGAGCTTCCTCGCCTGCCGCACTGAGTTTCCTTGCCCCCTGCGGAAAAACTCCGAGGCCCAGCCCAGAGACAAGAAGAAAATTGCCTGCGAGAGCCGCGGCAGAAAAAGTAGAAAGGAACTCGGTCACAGCGTCCACCCCTTTTTCTCCAACAAAATTCCCACGGCTAGAAGGAATAAACTCAGCAGGGTGAAATTCACAAAGGAACCTTCGAAGCTGTAAGGGGAAACAACGTTCTTGAAAATATTCAGGACCAGCAGGGCAAACACAAACCACAAACTGAGCTTGGCTTGGATCTTCCACGTCTCGCGGCGCAAAAGAAGAAGTGTGTTCACCAAAACGACCGGAAAAAAAATCCCCATTCGAAACCACGGCGCCTGCCGGTAAAACCCTGCCAGCCTGTCTGCGCCCGCTGCAAGGAAAGCGACAGCGAGAATTCCGGCCAGCTCCACAGCGAAGGGTGCCCCCGCCTTGCCCGCCAACTTCTCTGTCTTGCCCTGGCGCAAATTTGGAATTTGGGCGGGCTTGGCGGGGGTATCCGTAGCAGTACCAGCCCGCGGTTTCATGCCTCGGGCTGGTGGCGGCGAAGCGGAGCGGAGCCGTCCCTTGACAAAAAATCTGGCCCCTCTCGAAGCACCGAAAAAAGACGACGGAATTTTTTCCAACAACCAGTCAAAAAGATCCGCGGCGGCAAGCAAAATCACGGCTGAAAACGCGAGCAAAGCCGCCTCGGTCACCGAGGAACTTGCCAGAAGTGCCGGTGCAAGCAACAATCCGAGTTTGAAAAGAAAATTCTTCTCGCTCATGAATCAATCGTTTGTTTCGAGTCGTCCTGAAACGGAGAGAGGCTCAACTCTACTGCCTTTTTGGGCGTTCCGACCCCTTTTGCCCGTTCCGTTCACGCACTCCCCCAGAACGCGCGAGCGGAGACAACGGTCGAGAATCGGCACCGCAGCGTTAGCCAGAAGAATGCCGTAAGTTGCATCGGCCGGGCCGGCCGATTGCCCGCACAAACCCACTGTGAAAAATGCGCCGGTAACTGCAAAGAGAATCCTCCCCTGCCCTGTGACGGGTAAAGCCGGGAAATCTGTCAGATAAAAAAAGGCCAGCGGCAACAGCCCCCACCTAAGAATTTCCGACAGGCGGTGGTTCTGAAAAAAATAGGAAATCAAAAGGGCCACACCCAAATAATAAAAAGGCACACGCCACGGAATCACCCGAAGATAAATGAGAACTCCTCCGCCTGCCAACACCGCCGCGTTAAAAAGCAGAGCCGCTTGAGAAAAATGCGAAGGAATCAGCCACGCAGACGCTGTGTGAGGAAAAGCAAGCAGCAAAAAAGCCCGCGCCAGCAGAGCCGGTTGAAAGATATAACAGCCCGGCCCGCCGAAAAGTTCCCTGCCCACTCCAACCGCAAATAGATTCCCAGTCACCGTGAGCCACCAGGGCGAATCAGGCGGAAGCAGAAAGGCTACCAAAAGCCCATTTAAAAAAGCACTCCCGTTTCGAAACTGCAGAGGCTTATCAGAAAAAAATCTCAGGAGTGTCTCCGCTGCCACCGACGTAAAAACAGAAAGGAGGAAAACTCCCAGCGCCGTTCGGCCGAAAGCGTAAATCGAAATGACCGCCGCAGGCAAAAGGGTAAGAAACTCCGTCCACGCAAGACTGGCCACCGACACACGGGCCCGAAGATGGGGACGGGAAAGGAGCGAAACCACAGAAGCACTCACGCGACAAATGCTCCCTTCGCCTGCCGCATCAGCTCAAGCATCGGCCGCTTGGAAGGGCACACGTAAGAGCAATTGCCACATTCAACACAGGCCGAAGCGCCAAACTCCCGCACGATATCCCACCGCTCGTGTTCCACGGAAAGCGTGATCTGACAGGGGTTGAGAAAAACAGGACAGGCCTCCACACAATACCCGCAGCGAATGCAAGGCTCCACTTCTTCATCTCGAATCATTTCCTCCGGCGGCAGAGCAATCAGGGCATTTGTGGTCTTGACCATGGGCGTGCTCAAATCCTCCTGATGCACTCCCGTCATCGGCCCGCCGACAAGAAGTCTTCCCGGCTTGCGCAGAAATCCGCGGCAGGCGCGGATGAGATCATTGAGAGGGGTCCCGATTCTTGCCAGCAGATTCCTCGGCTGAACCAGACATTCGCCCGTCACCGTCACCACCCGCTCATAAAGAGGTTTGCCCATTCGCACCGCTTCATAAACCGCTAACACCGTCTCGACGTTAAGTACCACCACACCGATCTCGGAAGCCTCCTTCCCCGGCGGCACTTCCCGGGAAAGAAGATCTTTGATCAAACGGTGTTCCTCACCCTGAGGATAAAGAGCCGGCAGTGCCGCCGACTCAATAAAATTTTCTCCCGTCGTGAAAAGTTTGCTGTTCACCGTTTCAAGCGCCTCCAGATGATTTTTACCGACAGCCAGCAGGACACGCTCCGCTCCCATTAAACGTTTAAGGATTTTAGCACCCTGAATGATCTCATACGGACGTTCCATCATATTGAGATAAGAGGAGGCAAGATAAGGCTCGCATTCCAAACCGTTCAAGATGAGGGTGTGAAGCGTACCGCATTTTCCGGGATCAACTTTAAGGTGTGTGGGTACGGCTGAGCCTCCGAGCCCGACCACACCCGACGTTTTGAGAATGGAATGGATTTCCTGATTTGAAAGCCTGCCGGCATCCCTCACCGTCACGGCCGGGTCCATCGTGTCTTTACCGTCCGATTCGATCTTGACCGCGAGCCCCTCTCCAATCATTGGATGAGGAAAAAGTCCGATCTGTTTCACTCTGCCGCTCACACTGGAATGAACTGCCGCAGAAAAATCTCCGTTCGGCTCGCCGATCAGTGTGCCGACGCAAACCGAATCTCCTCTTTTCACAACCGGAACAGCCGGCGAACCCTGATGTTGATTCAGATGAAGGATGACCGCGGGAGGAGCTTTGAGTTTTTCAATGCGGGGATTGGAAAGGCTGATATCCTGTTTGAGGGAAGGGAAAGCAATCCTTCCGCTGAAGATTTGAATGGGCATGATGCAATCTCTTTTTTAAGAATTAGAAATACGAAGTACGAAACCCTAAACAAATCCAAAATCTCAATGCCAAATTTCAAATCAATCGTGAAAATCCCAACCGCAGAGCTTCCCTATTTTGTTTCGGGCTTCGAGCTTTAGTCCTTTGATATTGTTTCGGATTTCGAACTTCGTGCTTCGTGTTTTGCTTCGCCTGCTCGCCTCGCTCGAGCTCCGGCGAAGCGGGCTGGACAGCCAGGAATTTCACGACTCTTTCTCATGACTCTCTTAGAGGGGTAGAAGTCCGAGTGAGAGAAGCTTCGTTCAAACTTCCTACTCGATAGCCTTGAAGGTCAAGCGTGATATAGAGGAAGCCAAGAGATCTCAAAGCGCGGTCGATTTCGGCGCGGATCTCTTCATCCAGAAACCTTTCCATTTCTTCCCGACCTACTTCAATTCTGGCCACCGAACCGTGGTGACGCACGCGAACCACACGGAACCCAAGCTCCCGAAGAAAATCTTCGGCTCTCTCCACTTGATCGAGTTTTTCGTCCGTCACCTTTTCACCGTAAGGAATGCGGCTGGCCAGGCAAGCCTGAGCCGGTTTGTCCCAAGTCGAAAGCCCAAGTTCGCGGGAGAAATGGCGTACGTCGCTTTTAGCGAGACCAGCTTCAACCAGCGGACTTTTTATGGCGAATTGTTCAGCCGCTTTAAGCCCCGGCCGGTAATCGTCGAGATCATCCACATTGGTCCCATTGCAAATTTCCCTGAAACCTGCTTGATCGGCCAAGGGGCGAATCATTTCATACAGTGTTTCCTTGCAGAAATAACAACGGCTCACTGCATTATCAGTGTAACCGGACTTTTCCATCTCACGCGTTTCAATCACAAGCTGATCCACATCGATCAGGCGGGCGAGTTCGCATGAGGCCTCGAATTCCTTTTGCGGCAGACTGGCCGACTGGGCCGTCACAGCTTTCACTTTTTCTCTGCCCAGCACCTCCCGTGCGACTTTTAGGACAAACGTTGAATCCGCTCCGCCCGAGAAAGCGACCAACACACTTTCGTAGGAGCGGATAATCTCACGAAGTTTTTCAAGTTTGCTTTCCATCCTATCCTTCACTCGCCGATCAGCGAATCAATCCTGCCGCCTCCCATGACTGTGTCGCTGTCATAAAAAACAGCGGCCTGCCCCGGAGTCACAGCTTCCTGTGGCAATTCAAAAGCCACGTCGGCTTCGCCTCCCTCAAGCAATCTCACCGCGGCCTCTGACTTTTTATGATTGGACCTTATCTTCACTTTAAAGCGCCACTGTCTCACGCCATTGATAGGCATCATCCAATTAAGCTGTTTCACTCGAAAGCGCTGGGACTTCACTTCTTCTTTGGACCCCACGATCAGTTCATTTTTCTCCTTGTCAATCCGTATCACATAAAGCGGATGAGGAGAGGCCACGCCCAGTCCTTTCCTCTGCCCGATGGTGAAATGGAAATAGCCCGGGTGTTCACCCAAGATTTTTCCCTCCTGAGTTTTGATCAAGCCCTGCTGATCGTCGATGGAAAGTTCTTTCTTGAGAAAAGTCGCATAATCATTCGACGGAATGAAACAAATCTCCTGGGAATCCGGTTTGTCGAAAACACGCAGACCCGCTTCTTTGGCCAGGGCACGGATCTCATCCTTACGGTATGGCCCAAGAGGAAGCCGGAGGGAGGCAAGCTCCTCCTGCGCGAGGCCGTAGAGCACATAGGACTGATCCTTGGACTTATCCACGCCTTCCTTTATATAATAGCGCCCGCTGGCCTCTTCCCTGACCACCTCAGCATAATGTCCGGTGGCCATAGCGTCCACCCCCAAGGCCAGAGCTCTCCTTCGGAAAAGTTTGAATTTGATTTTCTCATTGCAGGCCAGGCAGGGGTTAGGCGTTCGGCCGGCCAAATACTCGCTCGTGAAATAATCCACCACCGCCGATTTGAATTCCTTTTCCATATTGAATACATAATAAGGAATACCTATTTTCGCCGCCACGCCACGCGCATCCTCTACTCCTTCCACAGAACAGCAGGCCCGCGTGTTCAATTTATCGCAGTCCTTAGGAGCCCAGGTTTGAATGGTGGCTCCCAGAACGTCGTAGCCTTCCTTCTTCAAAAGATAGGCGGCAACGGAGCTGTCCACCCCGCCACTCATGGCGACTAAAACTCTTTTTGCTTTCATGGTTTTTCGATTTTCTTTCTTATACAACTTTTTTACCGGACTCAACTCAAAAAGGCATCCACGGCCACTTCTGCGGCAAAGGTCTTCTTCAGACTCCCGAACATCAGGCGCTCCACATTCACATCGTCCATTTGGGGAATCACTCCCAAAATCGGAAGGCCCGTCAGGTCCTGAATGATGCGGGGATTGGTGAGCTCCGCGACCGAGAAATTCGCCTGAGGCATTCCGTTGAGGATAATCCCTTTGATACTCAGTCCCCGATTGCGCGCCGCCTGTACTGTAAGGAGTGTGTGATTGATGGTCCCCAAGCCCGTCCGCGCCACGATAACAACCGGCAGGGCAAACTCCTTGACCAGATCCGCGACAAAATAATTGTCCGAAAAAGGGACCAGAAGGCCGCCGATACCTTCCACAATGATGAAATCGTAAATCTGGCGAATCTCGCGATAGGCCCAGAAAATTTTTTTGAGATCTACCGGCTTTTTCTCAATCTGACTGGCCACGTGGGGGGCTAGCGGATTCCTGAAGCGTATCGGATTGCTCAAGAGCGGATACTCATTTTCGGCCGCCTCAAAAAGATAAATGGCGTCCTGACTGTAAAGATGCCGATTGCTCGACATACAACCCGTGGCCACAGGTTTCATCACCCCCACTTTGATCCCGCGGTCGCGAAGGCAGAGAGCCAGCCCCGCTCCCACCACGGTTTTTCCCACACCCGTATCGGTGCCTATGATAAAAATCCCCTTGCTCATTTTTTCTGTCATCGGACGAGACTTTCTTCGCGTGCTTTTTCGGTAACATAGACCATTGATTCCTGCGTGCCATCCAGAAGCTTCTCAAGCGTGGGCTGATCGATCGCGAGAGGCGGCATGAGCACGATCACATTTCCAAGAGGCCTTATCCAAATCCCGTGCTTGCGTGCCCGATCGCAAACCTTCATTCCCATTTTGAGTGCCAAAGGATAAGCCTCCTTGGTTGCTTTGTCTCTCACCAATTCAATACCGACCATGAAACCCGCCTGTCTCACCTCACCCACATGCTCAAGTCCCGAAAAAGCTTTGAGTCTTTCCCGAAGCCAGACAATCTTGGGCTGGAGGTTGTCGAGTGTTTTTTCTTTTTCAAAAATTTCCAGATTGGCCAGAGCTGCGCGGCAAGCCAGAGGGTTCGCGGTGTAGGTGTGTCCATGAAAAAAAGTTTTGAACTCACCGTAATCGCCGAGGAACGCCTCATAAATTTCTTCCGTAGTCAATGTGGCGGCAAGGGGAAGATACCCTCCCGTCAATCCCTTGGCCAAGGTAAGAATATCCGGGCTCACTCCTTCATGCTCTGAAGCAAACATTTTCCCCGTTCTCCCAAATCCGGTGGCCACTTCGTCAAAAATGAGAAGCACGCCGTATTTTTCCGTCAGACGGCGTGCCCCGCGGAGGAATCCCGGCGGCTGATCAATCATACCCGCTGCTCCCTGCATCACGGGCTCCATCACCAACGCAGATAATTCATCGGCATGATTCTTCAAAACTTCTTCCATAGCATTCAGAGATCCTTCCAGAACCTGCCCGTAATCATCTCCGGAAGGCCAGCGATACCGGTAGGGTGAAGGCACCGAAAAGGTCTCGAAGAGAAGAGGCTGGTAAACTTCATGGAAAAGTTCAATGCCGCCTACGCTGACGGCTCCCACCGTGTCGCCGTGATAGGCGTTCTCCAGTTTGACAAATTTCTTTTTGGAGCGCCGGCCCTTATGCTGCCAGTATTGATACGCCATTTTGAGCGCCACTTCCACGGCTTCAGAGCCGGAGTCGGAATAAAAGACACGCCGAAGTCCCATGGGCGCAAGGTGTATCAATCTCTCCGCCAGAAGAATGGCCGGGATATTGGAAAGTCCAAGGAAAGTGGAATGGGCGATTTTGTCCAATTGATCCTTGATCGCCTCGTCGATTTCCTTTTTTCTGTGGCCGTGTACATTGCACCACAGAGAGGAAACCCCGTCAATGTAGCGGTTTCCCTTGACATCTTTTAGAAAAAACCCCTCCCCTTCCTCAATGACGGTGATCTCATCGGAAACCCAGTCTTTCATCTGGGTGAAGGGATGCCAGAGAAACTCCTTGTCCCAGGCCTGCAATTGCTGATAGGAAATCATAGCTTAGAAAAGTCGCAAGAGATTATAACAATTCCCTAGCCTTACGCAAAGCGGTAAATAGCTTCGCGAAGTCCGCTGGGCTGTGACGCGCGCTCACGGTGAGTCGCAGACGGGCTTTGCCGCGCGCCACGGTAGGATAACGTATGGCAGGAATGAAAATTCCCTGCTCCAGCAGGAAAGCCGATATTTTTAGGGTTTTCTCCTCGCTCCCAATGATAAGGGGGAGAATGGGAGAGGCGCTGTCACTTATTTTAAAACCCAATTCAGAAAGGTGGTTGCGAACTTCACGGACATGATCCCAAAGCCGCCGGCGAAGCTCCGCACCTTCCTCGATCATTTTCAAACTCTCCAGACAGGCCGAGGCTACAGCAGGCGGAGGCGCGGTGGCAAAAATGAAAGGACGCGAGAAATTCACCAGATAATCAATCAGGACTTTGGAGCCAGCCGCAAATCCTCCAAACACACCGGCCGCTTTAGAAAGAGTGCCCATAGAAATATCCACTGCGTCCTCCACGCCAAAATGTTCCGCCACGCCGCGGCCCGAGCTGCCAAACACGCCGGTTCCATGCGCTTCATCAATCATCAGAACGGCTCTGTACTTTTCCTTCAAGGCCACGAGCTGAGGCAGCGGCGCAAGATCGCCGTCCATGCTGAAGACACTGTCGGTCACAATCAGTTTTCTTCTGAAAGAATGGGCAGAGGCGAGAATGGATTCCAGCTTCTTCAAATTTTTATGAGGATAGACGCGCAGTTTGGCACCGCTCAATCGGCAGGCATCAATGATCGAAGCGTGATTCAATTTGTCGATCACCACGAGATCTTTTTCGCCCGCCAAAGCGCTCAGAATTCCAAGATTCGCAAGATATCCGCTTCCAAAAAAAAGTGCGGCTTCCTTCTTTTTAAACTCGGCGATTTTTTTCTCAAGAAGGGCATGAATCTCCGTTGTGCCGGAGATAAGCCGCGAGGCCCGCGCGCCAACACCGTATTTCTCGGCCCCCGCCTGAAAAGCTTTGACCATACGCGGATGACCGGCAAGTCCCAGATAATCGTTGTCCGCAAAAATCAAAACTTCCTTGCCGGGAACTTTAAGCGAACGATAAAGATGCTGGGCCTGAGCCTCTTCAAGCTCTCCGGCAAGTTCTCCCCAAAAAGTATCGGCCTGAATCTGCATGGAATTAGTATACAACGCTCGCCACTCTCCTTTCTAGTGTGCTGTTCGGTGGAGCCCCACGGCTTTTCATCCCGTCCCGCCGTTGGCGGGACGAAGCAATCCCAAAAACATCACTCGAACTTAACGAACGACGTTCTAGATCTGCTTTCACCTGTTGCCAGAGAGAACCCTTGTCCCCTCGACGATTGCTGTAATTCTTCTTTACTCATTTTTCGCCCGAGTGGATAATAGCTTCCTATTAACTCAATGCCGCTTGGTCTGTTAAAAATTCTTAGGTCACGAATCAAAAGACAGAGATGAAGAAAACATCCAGAATACGCTTTTTAGATTTTTTCCAATACCTACTTCTGAGAGGGGCCGCGGCTGGGGTCAATGGGCTGCCGATTGCGGTTTCAACTTGGATCGCAAGAAAGCTCGGAGGCTTATTCTATTTCCTCTTGCCGATGAGAAGAAAAGTCGCTCTTAGCAATTTGGAGATTGCCTTTAAGAACACCCTCCCGCTTCGTCAGAAGAAACTCATTGCCCGAGAAGCCTTCCGCAATCTTGCGACTTCGCTTATGGAGTTCTTCAGAATACCTTCGATGCTCGCTGAAGCCCCGCAGCGTTTTGAAATCGAAGGAACGGAATATCTGGACCGGGCTCTTGAGAAAGGAAAAGGGGTTATTTTTGTGGTTTCTCACCTGGGCTCTTGGGAATACCTTGAATTTCTTTTTTACCTGCGCGATTATCCATGCGCGGTGGTGGTCCGAGAGATTAAGAATGCCTATATTTATAATTGGATTCAAAAATTACGGGCCAAAACCCGCATACATCCGATTGATCGAATTCATTCCTCTAAAGAAATCCTTCGCACCCTCAAAAAGAATCAGTTGGTGGCGATATTGATTGATCAATGGGGAGGTAACGATGGCTTATGGGTGGGGTTTTTTGACGAAAAAACTTCTACCACTTCCATCCCGGCAAGACTGGCCCATAAAACCGGCGCCGCGTTAATACCCGGCTATTGCGTAAGAACCGGGAGCGGGCATTACAAGATTGTGATTCGACCTGAAGTCCCCATGGACCAAAATGATGAGGAATTCGAAATAAAAACGACCACGCAGTTAAACCGGTTACTGGAGGACGAAATCCGCCGATATCCCGATCAATGGACTTGGACGCATCGAAGGTGGAAAGGATTTGACCGTTATCGAAAAATATGAATCAAGCCGGAGCCAAGTTTAAAATAGCGGCGACGCTTTTCTCCGGCCGTCTCAATCACTTTGAGTTCTTGTCCTTGCGCAAATGAAGCGCCTCGAGCTCTTCCTCAAGTTTCACAATCCCTATTTTCCAAAGTTTTCCTAGAAATGGCCCAAAGATAAACCCAACTGAGGCCACCATCGCACCCATCGAGATGAAGGCCAGAAAAGATGTGAACAACTTGCCCAGCTGAGTGCTGGGCGAAATCAAAGGCGGGGGTCCTTGGCCGGTGGCAATCATGCTGGTAAAGTAAAACGAATCGATATAATTGAAGCCTTCGATGAAGTGAATCCCAAGAGTTCCCAAAAACAAAACCGAAGCAGTGAGGCCCAAACAATAGACCCCGCGATTGAAAGTCGAATGGTAGTGGTGCTTTCGAATGGGATGGTCTTTTCGATTCAAACTTTCTTCCGCCATAGACAGCCTCTCTTCTTATTAACTTGAGTTCTGCGTTTTTTCACACTATCCCTTCTCCCCCTCAGCCAGAGGACTGATCCGTCCTTCGGCGGAAAGGGGGAGAAGGTTAGGATGAGGGGGTAAATTCTCCGGTTTGCCCCTCACCCCAACCCTCTCCCCAGAGGGGAGAGGGAAAATTTGCAGAACTCAACTTATTAATATAGCAAGGAGCAGGCTCTAGTTCCACAAGTACCGCTTCAATTGTGGCAAAGGGCCTATAGTGAGTAGCTTAGGGCATATGGAAAGTCAAAATTCACAACAAAAGCCTGGGAGGGGGAGATGAGGAAACGGAAATGACTCCTCCGAGCCAGTTTTGGCCACGTGGCCAAAACTGGGGATTGCTCCGCAAAAAGTTACTGAATGAGTGAGCATCTACACCTGTCCCCTTTTTTGGAAACAAATGATTTTTCTTTTCAATCATTGAAATATGAGTATAATAAGCTCAATTTTCAAGGAGATAAAAAGTGTTTATCAAACGCAAAGATTTAATTACCAGAATCCATTCTGCGCTTCGCCGAAGTCGTATTGTAGCCCTATTGGGGCCGAGACAATGTGGAAAGACCACGCTAGCGAAAAGCTTTTTCAAAACTTACACCGGTAAAACAACCTATTATGACCTCGAAAGCCCGGAAGATTCGGCGCTTTTAAAAAATCCTCAAATGGTATTAGCCGCCGGCAAAGGGCTTGTTGTGATCGATGAAATTCAGCGAAGGCCGGATTTATTTCCCATTTTGCGGGTCCTGGCTGACCGCAAACCTCTTCCCGCCAAATTTTTGATTCTGGGCAGCGCTTCTCCCGAACTGATTCGCAAATCTTCGGAGTCGCTCGCAGGACGCATTCAATTTATCGAAATGAACGGTTTTTCGCTGTTGGAGGTGGGTACTTCAAAGCGGGATACTTTGTGGCTGCGCGGCGGTATGCCGGAATCTTTTTTAGCCCGGTCTCTCAGCGACAGTCAGATTTGGCGTGAGAATTTTATCCGAACCTTTGTTGAAAGAGATGTGCCCCAGATGGGATTCCAACTTCCATCTACGTCTGTGCGCCGATTTTGGCAAATGGTTGCCCATGTCCATGGACAAATCTGGAACGGCTCTGAAATCGGGGCATCCCTTGGTGTGGCCCATACAACGGCCCGCCGGTATCTTGATTTACTTGCCGGGGCTTATATTTTGCGTCAGCTTCAGCCTTGGTATGAGAATGCCGGAAAAAGATTAGTCAAATCTCCCAAAATTTATTTCAGAGACAGCGGCCTGCTTCACCAGTTTCTTAAAATCAGTTCCATGCGTGATTTACTTGCGCATCCTAAACTCGGTTTTTCATGGGAAGGATTTGCCCTGGAGCAAATTTTGGACCGGTTCGGGGAGCGGGATAGCTTCTTCTGGGCGACGCATGCGGGGGCAGAGCTTGATCTTTTACTCCTGAGGCGTGGGAAAAGATGGGGTTTCGAGTTCAAATTCACAGAGAGTCCGGAGATTACGAAGTCGATGCGTATTGCGCTCCATGATTTAAAATTGGAACGGCTTTGTATTGTGTCTCCAGGTGATCAATCCTTGCAGCTCGACAAAAAAATAGAACTGGTTTGCCTTAAAGATCTGAATAGCATCAAGATTTAGTTCTAGCCGGTTAGAAAAAACCCATTTCTCCACCGACGATTGGGATTTAGGCAATTGGGGCGGATTTTAAGATTGCTAAGTCACTTTTTCAAGGGACACACGAGTACCGGTTTCGTGAATGATTGAACAGGATCACAACTTTTCATGCCCGCACTGTGGAGTGGAGTTAAGTGTGCGGCTGGACCTGAGTACTGGCCGGAAGCAGCAGTTTGTGCAAGATTGCGAGGTCTGCTGCCGTCCCATTCAAATCCAGGTGGAGTTTGAAGGAGAAGATATTGCCAGCTTTTCCGCCGACCCCTCCGATTAATAACCAGGACCCTTCAGAATTTCTATGATCCTATTTCCTGTTTCTTCACAGAAAAACGAAAGCCTTCAGCGCGCGATGGATCGGCTCGGCATCCGGGCATCGGATCTGGAAGAATCTTTTGTCCGCTCCGGCGGGCCCGGCGGACAGAATGTGAACAAGGTTTCGACCTGTGTGGTTTTAAAACATGTGCCGACCGGCCTTACGGTCAAATGTCAGACCGATCGCTCGCAGGCGATGAACCGGTATTTCGCGCGGCGGATCCTGGTCGAACGGCTCGAGTCTCAAATCCAGGGGCGGCAAAGCGAGGAGGCGAGGCGCGTCGCCAAAATCAAACGTCAAAAACGCAAACGCTCGAAGCGGGCCAAAGCCAAGATCCTTCAGTCCAAGCGCGACCACAGTGAGAAGAAAGAGCTCCGCCGGCGCGTGGACAGTGAGGAATAAAGTTGTCATTTGCTGCGTGGCTGATGAACAAGCCGGTCGAAATTCGATTCCCTGGCCTTAAATCAAAGTAAAGTTCTCCGGGATGATGACCTATCAGGAGGTGTTCAATTAAGGGAATCTTATGAAAGACACAGATCAAATGACAGCGATCCGGTATCACGAGGCCACGAAACATCATTTTCACCAATATGCCAGGGCCCTGGGGTATCTCGATTGGGACAATCAACCCAACCCCTTCCGTTTCTATGAGGGGGTGACGCCCATCAAACTTCCCCTGGCGAAACAGGATCCCGACGCCTCCTACATGGATTTATATGAAAGGATACGGAATCCGGTTCGGGAATTTTCGCGAGAGAATCTCTCTCTTTTTTTAGAACTATCCCTCGGCCTTTCCGCATGGAAATCCATTCCCGGGGCGAAATGGGCCCTGCGCATGAATCCCTCGAGCGGCAATCTCCATCCCACCGAAAGTTACGTGATCTTGAAAACGAATGAGGCGTATGATCCCGGTGTTTATCATTACAACCCTTATCTTCATGCCTTGGAGCCCAGGGCAAAATTTTTAGACGAACTTTCCAAGCAGCTTCAAGGACACTTTCAGACTCAGGGCTTTCTGTTTGCACTCACGAGTATTTACTGGCGCGAGGCCTGGAAGTATGGGGAGCGGGCCTTCCGGTATTGCAATCATGACATCGGGCACGCTATTGCCGCGGCGAGTTTTGCGGCCAATCTTATGGGATGGAAGCTCACTTATTTATACGAAGCCTCCGGCGAAGAGATAGCCAAGATTCTTGGGTTCCATAAGATAAATTGGGTGGAAAACGAGCAAGAGCATCCCGAAGTGCTTGGTTATGTTCATCCTGCCGACGCTAGGCCGGAACGCCTTCGGTTCCGGCATGCTCGCGGAAGCTTGAGGCTTCCGTCTTCGCAGGAAATACCCACAGGTATTCCACCTGAACTGATTCAACAAATCTCCGAACTTTCTTTTCGGGGTCGGGCCAACCGCTTAAGTGAAGATCATATCGACTGGGAAATTATTGCGGAGGTAGCGAAGACAACCGCAAAGCCCAGAGCGGCGGGGGACCCATGTCCCCCGCACAAGCAAACGCTTCTGAGCCCGACGCTCCGAAGCGCGGCGGTGGAGCGCCCACTTTACCCAAATGCCCCTTTTTCCCACGCAGAACCGTCTCGACTCAAGGCGACTCAAATCATTCGACAACGGAGAAGTCTCCTTGCTTGTGACGGGGTGACCAGCATTTCCAAGGCGGAGTTTCTTACGATGTTGGATAAAACGCTTCCGCGTGAAACCACGGCGCCATTCGACTTTGGACTGGGGCCCGTGCGTGTCCATCTCCTTTTATTTGTCCACCGCGTCAGAGACCTTTCATCCGGCCTTTATATGTTGGTCCGAGATGAAGAAGATTTAAGCGCCTTGCGACGAGCCTGCCGTCCCCAATTTTTGTGGAACCCCATTGAGAAAGGTTTCCCGCTCTATTTGCTGGCCGAAGGCCAGGTTATGCAGGAGGCAACTTCAGTGAGCTGTCAGCAGTCCATTGCCGGGGAAGGCGCTTTTTCGCTGGGAATGATTGCGAAATTTCGCGACTCCGTTGAGCAGCATCCGTTTCTTTACCGGCATCTTTTCTGGGAAACTGGGATGATAGGCCAAGTTCTCTATCTTGAGGCCGAGGCCCATGGCATAAGATCCACCGGCATTGGTTGTTTCTTTGACGATCCCGTTCATGACGTCATGGGACTTAAGGATAACGAATTTCAAAGTCTCTATCACTTCACCGTTGGGAAACCCGTGGAGGACGGACGCCTGCAAACGTGGCCCGCTTACTTTCATCTTAAGGAAGGTGGAACCGAGCATCCGCCGGAGATGAAATTTGATGAACCCTAACTGAGGATCGATTGCATAGGTTGAAGGGGTATGATATCATTTGTGTACACAAATGATATCTGTGTGGAGGTATTGAAATGACCGCGATCGGATTTGTAAAGCGAGGAAAATATATAGGCGTTCGGGAACTGAGGGAGAATCTCTCCAAGGTAATCAAAAGCGGGCAAGCGTATTTTGTGACCGATCACGGCAAGCCTGTCAAGGCAATGATTCCTTACGAGACACTTTTGGAACTTCTGGAGATTTTAGAGGAGCTTAAAGATAAGCGCTTGATTCAGGAAGTGGCAAGGGGCGGGAAAGAATATCAAGAAGGCGGATGGATCCCTGCAGGCCGTCTTAAAAAGCGGCTATAAGCGTTCATGCCGGAAGCACAATATGAGGTCGGTTTCCCAAGCGAAAGAGCAGAGAGAGAATTTAGGAAAGTTCTCTCGAAGGCATCGAAGAAAGAACGGGAAGGAATTCTTGGGTGGTTTGACAAGCTTGCCGTCGACCCCAGACCTTCGGGCAAGAGTTTTAAGTTTCTCAAAGGAGAGATTTCCGTTTTTCAACATCTGGCTCACTACCGCATCCGAGAAGGTGATTAGCGAATCCTCTACGATATTGACGAATTCAACCGGAGAGTTGTCCTCTTGGCTCTCCGAAGACGGGGTCACCGCGCCTTCGATTGATCCTATCATAAAGGTGTTAACCGTTAACCAAATGTCTCATCCAGAGGGGTAGGTTACAAAACTTGAGTTCTGCAAATTCAGTCTGTCATCGCGAGTCCCCGAAGGGGACGTGGCGATCTGGGCTTGAGATTGCTTCGCTTCGCTCGCAATGACAACCTAAGATAGCAGGACAAGTTGTGTGAAATAATATCAAAAAATGCAGAACTCAAATTACAGAAGTTGAAGCACGCTGCGTTTGAGAAAAAGAAAAAAAGTGACTCTCGCCTTTCTCCAGAAGGGGACAGGCAGAGGAATGTTGCCTGCCTCGCCGGCAGGCGGGCCTGTCCCCTTCTGAAAGCTGCCCCATAACTTCCCGTGAGTCTATCAAACCGGTATTCAATCTCCTCATTCTTGCGTCATCATTGGCCATTGATCCTTATCCTGCTTTTGTCCTTCGCTGCAAAAATCTCTTTTCGGCTCATCGCCTTACATGGCTTCAACTATTGGAAAACGGGTTACACTTTCTATTATCAAATGGCCCAGCACCTCCTCAGGGAAGGCAAGATTTATCTCTACGGCCTCAACTTCAATGCCGCTTCGGTTCAATCTTTCGCGCTGCGCATGCCTCTTTATCCTCTGTTCATTGCCGCCTTTCTAAAACTAACCCGCCATTCTGCCCTTCTGTTTATCATCGTCCAAGCTTTGATTTCCACGATAACAGTATTCATAGTGTACAAGATCGCCTTGAAGATTTCGGGTAAGACGGCTGCCATTCTTGCTGCAGGGTGCTCAGCTTTTTATCCTTACTCATTTGTCCACGATACACAACTCCAAGAAAATGGCCTTTACCAATGCCTATCCCTGGCCTCGGTCTGGTTCTTGATGAATGCCGTGGACAAAAAGAAGATCTCCTTATTTGGTGTTACGGGCATTTTACTTGGTATCGCTACCCTCACACGTTCCACCCATTTGATTCATTCTATTTTTCTCATTCTGCTTCTTCTTTTCACTTTTCGAAAGAATTGGAAACAAGCCTTCCTGTTCGTAGGGACAGCCACCCTCAGCTTCTTTTTATGCTTAAGTCCGTGGCTAGCACGGAATAAAAAAGTGGTGGGATCTTTCACTTTAAACAGCGAGGCGGGAATCGTCCTTGCAGTGGCTCACAATCCTTACACTTTCCTCTCTTTCCCCTACCGGGGACGCATCGATACCGTGTATCAGTTTCTTCCTTCCAATCTGAGCAAAAAAGAAAAGGAGGAATTGCGCGGGCTCGAAAATAATGAAATGGCGCGAAGCCGCTGGTTCCAATCCTATGCCCTGCGATACATCCGGACTCACAAATGGGAGACACTCCGGCGGGGGATTTATAAAGCGGCGGTCAATTTCTTAGGGATTCTCTCCCCTCTTCAAGACCCGCTTAAAAATGCGGTTTACTTTCTTTCCTACTGGGCGTTGACGCTACTGGCACTCGCAAGCTTATCTGCGGTGTGGCGGACGTTCTATTTTCAGACTTTCGTTGCCTTGTCTCTTTCGCAAGCCGTGGTTTCTTTTATCTTCTGGGCTCACACCAGTCATCGTTCTTTTCTGGATCCGATGCTGGCCGTGTTGGCTGGAATCGGACTGGCTCATCTGGCAGGAAGAGAAAAAGAATCAACCTACCCCGCAAAAGCGTAGAAATATTCGTTCCGTCTCAAACCGAAAATTTCTGAGGTAATCCTAAGTTCAAATAGATCTGGCGGGTGGCGTGGGATTTGTTCAAAGTGTAAAAATGAAGACCGGGAGCTCCCTTTTTCAGCAGCTCCTCACATTGGCGGGTGGCGAATTGAATGCCGTAAGCTTCAATGGCACGTTGGTCTTCTCCGCATTTTAGAATGGCTTCGCGTAGCGGCGGCGGGATAAAAGCGCCGCACATCTCGGAAAATTTCTGAATCTGAGCACCGTTCGTCACCGGCATGATGCCGGGCACAATCGGAAGTTTGATTCCGGCGCGGCGGGCCCTTTCGACAAAACCAAAATAATCCCGATTGACAAAAAAAAGCTGGGTGATAATCACATCGGCCCCCTCATCCACCTTGCGTTTCAAATGCTCCAGATCTTTCTCTTTGTCACGGCATTCGATATGCCCTTCCGGATATCCCGCCACCGCCAGAGAAAACTTTTGGCCGTATCGAGGGTGGCGGCGGATATAATGCACCAGCTCCGAGGCATAATGAAATCCGTCAGGATGAGGTTTGAAGTTTATCTCACTCTTTGGATAGTCGCCCCGCAAAGCGACAATATTTTCGATGCCTTTCGATTCAAGCTCTGCCAGAATATTATCGATTTCTTGCTTAGAATGGGCGATACCGGTCAGATGAGCCGCCACCTCCAGACCGATTTCTGATTTGATCTTCTCCACGATGCGAATCGTGTTGTCACGCGTGGTGCCCATGGCACCGTAGGTGCAGGTGACAAAAGAAGGCGCGAGAGCTTTGAGACGGACGATTTCCTCGAAGAGGAGGGTCTCTCCTTTGTCTGTCTTGGGAGGAAAGAATTCGAAGGAAAATATTTTTTTATCCCCACGGTAAAGCTCGGCGATTTTCATCTTTCAAGACCCTCATTCCCATCCCTACCGTTCCAGGAGTCGTAAAAAACGAGATCCCCTAAAGAAATTCTCTTCTCCCATCCTTCCTGTTCCAGCATCGGTTTTTTGGCAAAAGCCCTCACATATCCGAGACACAAATAGGCAATGATTTTGACGGGTTTCGGGATTTTCAAAATGCCCCTTAATTTTTCGGGATTCAAAATGCTGACCCATCCCATGCCGATGCCTTCGGCCCTTGCCGCCAGCCACAGATTCTGAATCGCACAGCAGGTGCTAAAGGTATCGGTTTCAGGAATCGTATTTCTCCCCAGGATATGAGGGCCGTTTCGGTTCGAGTCACAAGTAATGCAAAGATTGAGGGGCGCTTCCAGAATCCCTTCCAATTTCATCGAGAGATATTTTTTTCTTCTGTCCCCGGTGTAATTCCTTGCGGCAATCTGATTTTCCCGTTGAAACACCTTCTTCACTTTTTGCTTGATGGCAGGCTCTTTGATCACAATGAAATTCCACGGCTGCATAAATCCTACCGAACCGGCATGATGCGCGGCGTTAAGCAATTTCATTAAAATACGCGGGGAAATCGGCTTGGGCAGAAATTCTTTACGAATATCCCGCCTTTCATGAATGGCGCGATAAACTCCTCTTTTCTCTTGTCTCGAAAAAGTGTGGTTATGATTTGACAATGTTTTCAACCTTGATTCACCGGCTGAGGATCATCCTTGAGGCGGCGTACCTCGCTCGGGGCAAGTTCCCGTCTCTGCCCCGGCCGAAGATTCCCCAAATGAAGCGGGCCGTAACTAACGCGCTCAAGCGTCTCAACCTCCGCGCCCACCCTTTTCATCATCTTGCGTATCTCCCTTTTTCTGCCTTCGTGCAGTGTGACCCGAAGTTCGAGTCCGTCCTCTCCCGCGGAAAGAATCTCGATTCGACAGGGAGCCGTTCTTTTCCCGTCAAGAGGAATCCCCTTCTCCAAGCGGCGAAACGTCTCGGGCGGAATCAAACCTTTCACGGTCACAAGATAAACTTTCTTCACCTGATAGCGGGGGTGCGTGAGCCGATGAATCAGCTCGCCGTCATTGGTCATCAGAAGAAGCCCCGTTGAATCTTTGTCAAGCCTTCCCGCCGGTACAAGTTTTTCGGGAATGTCCCGGAAAAAATCCGCCACCGTTTTTTCGGCGTGTCTGTCCCGAAGAGTGCTCATCACTCCCCGTGGTTTGTGGAAAACAAAGTACCGTTTTCTCTCCGATACCTCGGCCGGACTGCCGTCTACTTCCACTTTGTCCGAACCTGGGTGAACGGAGAAACCCTGAACCGAAATTAATTTTCCATTTACCCGGACGCGGCCCGCCGCAATCATTTTCTCCGCAGTGCGGCGGCTCGCCACACCAGCCTTAGCTAGAAAAACGTGAAGTCTCATTCAGAAATTCTAAATCCGAATTTCGAAATCCGAAACAATATCAAAATTTGAAATTCAAATGTTTCAAAGAACCACCTTGTATTCTGAATCATTTAAGATTCCGTTTCGGATTTCGAGCTTCAATATTCGAGCTTTGAAACGATGTGCTTCGGATTTAAAAAAGTAAGCATCAAACGTTGTCCTCAAAAAGGTTCTTCCACATCGTCGCTTCATCCTGACCGTAGTGATTTTTAATGGCCTCGGCAATCTCTTTCATCTTGGGAAGTTTAAGCTGACGGTAGGAAAGGCTCACGCCCGTCGGCTTGAAATTCTCCGTCACTTCACAGGCAATTTCAAAAACGCGGCGTGCGCAATCAGGATCGTCGGAAATAAATTCCCAGAACTCGCGGCCCATCAGCCAGCTCACGTGGGAATAGCGCTGAATAATCGTGTTCACCCGCCCGCGCCGGCCGTAAGTCATTCCCAGAAAAATCCGCGCGTCGGGATCCTGGGCCCGGGTTTTATCAAGCAGCTGATTCACCTCGACGGAAATACCCTTGTTCACCGTGTTGGGACCGGCTTTCATATGAATATAATTTTTCCGGCCTTCCTTTTCCTTAATCACCTCGGAACTTCCCGCACCTTTGGGAGTGCGGCTGATCACCTTGGCAATCTTTTGGATGCGGTGGCCGTAGGTGGTGAAAACGCTGCGTTCAACCCTCTGGGAAATCATAAACTCCGCAATTTCATCCGCCGTCTGCAGATTCATGAGTTTGAGAATGAAAGGATTGAAATCCAAATCCTCAAAGGCAATCTCCTCAAGTGTCTGGTACTTGATTTTGGCCAGCTCCTCAAACTCCTTCCGCACCAGCTCGATCTCTTCGTCCGTCACTCGATCTGTGCCTCCAGTTTTCGCGCCAATTCCTCAATTTCCCTCAAAAGAAAGCCGGGCAGAAGTTTATCATTCTCGCACTCCCGGCGCGCGCTGGAAAGCAGAGAGACGAGCCGCTTGATCAGACTGTTGCGCCGTGCGAGTTTCGCTTCGCGCGTGTCCTTCTCCTGCCTGGCCGAAAGCGTTTCTTTCATTTGGCGGCGCACCTCCCGGGGCTCTTTGCCCGTCTCGAGCAAAGCTTCTTTAAAATCAGCGTAGTCGTTTTCCGTCAGATTTTTGTTGGCCTTGGCAAGGCGCAGAAGATTGACCGCTTCGTAACTTGGGAAATTACGCACGCCCGCACTCTCTGAGCTCTCGGCGTCAGCCAGCACGGGCTTCTCTTTCTCCAGAAAAGCGTAAGACTTCAAAAGTTTCGAGGCCGTCGCCGGTTTGATTCCAAGCTCTTTCACACAGTAGGCCTCAAAACTCAGGAACCCCCACTCGCGGTAATATTTGTCTTTAAATACGGTCTGAAGATACCTCCCAAGCTCAACCCAGGAAGCTTTGTGACGCTTTGCGACCTCCATCGTTTTCTGTCTCAGGGAATGGGTCAGCGAGTCCTTCCCTGTTTGCAAAGATAAACTCTCGCCTTTCATAGAATGCTTCCTTTCAATCCGGATATTGGAAAGTCGCAGGAACTTGAATATCGGGATGAATGCTTTTGTGAACCGGACAGGTGAAAGAAGCGCGCTCAAGCGCCGGTCTGTGCCGGGGGTCAATGCCACGGGCCATTTTGAAAATCACGGAGAGTTTCCCGATGCGCCGCTCAGGCTCCGGAATCATTTCTTTGGTCACCTCGACGGAAGTTCCGGCAAGATCTATTCCGTGCCGCCGGGCATAAATCCCCATAATCGTCATCATGCAAGAGCCGAGGGCGGCGGCCACCAGATCCGTAGGGGAAAAAGACTCTCCTTTTCCCATATTATCTTTGGGGGCATCCGTGGTGAGCTCCTTGCCTGAAGGTCCGTGCGTGAGGCGGCAATGCAGATCTCCTCCGTAAACCACGCTGATTTTGACCATAAACTGTCAGATTCTAGCCTATCATCCACCCAAGCTCAACAATATATAACAGAAGTAAAAGGGGTCACACCTATTTTACTCGATTCACTTTTCCAATATATTCAATAAAATAGGTGTGACCCCTTTTACGTTTTACGAGAACAGCATCACCAAACCAATCACGGTGAGCAAAGATTCAACGAGAATCAGAAATTTCTGGCGGGACATTCTCTCCAAAATTTTCCGGGCGGCATAAGACCCGAAACTCATAATGAAACCAAACGTCAGACCGGCCATGAGCTCCCTTTGATTGAGAACCGAAAGCCGGTTGTAAGCAACGGACTTCACCAGATGCATCCCCACAGCGCACAAAGCCTCCGTTCCCACAAACGCTTCTTTGGTCAAACCGTAGGCGAGAAAAAAGGGTGAGGAAAGCGGGCCCACCCCTCCCATCAGCGCGGACAGAAAACCCGTCACGGCTCCCAGAGGTGTGAAAATCCAGGGACTTTTGATCTGAAAATCTTTTTGCAGGTGTTTGTAAACAACGCTCACGATCAAAAAAAGGCCGATCCCTTTTTTGATCCAGAAAGTCGGCAGGGCCACATAAAGAAACGAACCCAAAACGGCAAAAGGAAGCGAGCCGAGCGAGAAAAGACCGACCAGTTTCAAATCCAGCTCGCGCCGGTTGAAATAAACTCGCGAGGCATTGCCCAAAAGAACGGCAACGGTGAGAATCGGAACGGAGGAACGCACGCCGTAGATGGCGATAAGAAAAGGAAGAAAAATCATGGCCCCGCCGAAGCCTGCGACACCTGACAAGGTAGAGGCGAGGAAGGCCACTACACCCGTCACGAACCATCTCAGAAATTCATCCACTCTCGCGTGTCACTCCTGGGGCAGCACTGTTTTTCTTCTGTCGATGGCGGAAAATCCATTCTGCTGCGAGTCCTCCTATCAAAACCAGTCCTACCCCGACGGCTAATTGGCTTCTCCAATAAAATTCTCTCTTGATGAAAATCTCCTCCCAGACATAAAGACTGGTGATCAAAAGAGCCAGCCCCAACACGGTGATAGGCTCGCGATGCTTGAGCAGGAGCCGCCATTGATAGTGCGATTTCTCGCGGTGGGAATAAGGACGCAGCCTGGGGATCAGACAGGGAACTTCTTTGACGTAATCGTCGTAAGATTGCTTGAAAAGCTCCCGAAGATCTTTCTCCTCCTTGCGCACCGTGCCCCAGTAGAGAATCGCAAAGCCCGCTAGAAAAATTCCCAGCAGGATGGGATTCCTCGCCATCAGCACAATCCCCAAGCCAATCAGGAAGTTCCCTATATAAAGAGGATTGCGGACATGAGCAAAGGGACCGTTGGTGGCAAGCTTCTGGCCTTTCCTCTCAATAAAACCTGAAGCCCAAAGGCGGACGAGCTCGCCCGCAATCGCAATAGGGAGCCCTAGCCTGAAGCTTTGGTCGTCGATATGAGCGTTCAAAAAAAGAATCACGCCGCCCATCCAGGCCAAGAAGACACGCAACTTTTTGAATTGAAAGCGAGAGTGCACGATCAGGATCTCACGAGCTGGCGGAGGACATACAGCAAAATACCGCCGTGCTGATAATAGGCCAGCTCCTCCGGCGTATCGATGCGGGCAGTCACAGTGAATGTTTTGGAGGATCCGTCTTGTTTAGCAGAAACCTTGAGTTTCTTACCCGCCTCAAGAGAGCCTGCGATGCCGCTCACCTCAAAAATTTCCTCTCCGGTCAGGGCCAAGGTTTGGCGCGACTGGCCGGTTTCAAATTCAAGGGGAAGAACACCCATCCCGATCAGATTGCTCCGGTGAATTCTCTCAAAACTTTCGGCCAGGACTGCTTTCACGCCGAGAAGGGCGGGTCCTTTTGCCGCCCAGTCGCGGGAGGAACCGGAACCGTATTCCTTCCCGGCAATCACAATGAGAGAAATTCTTTCTTGCTGATATTTCATTGCGGCATCGAAAATGGTCATCTTCTCCCCCTCGGGGAAATGACGCGTCCAACAACCCTCGAGGCCTGAGGCGAGCAGATTCTTAAGCCGGACATTGGCAAACGTCCCGCGCATCATCACCTCGTGATTGCCGCGGCGCGCTCCGTAAGAATTAAAATCTTTGGGGCTCACCCCTTGGCTGATCAAATATTGGCCCGCCGGGCTGTCCTGGGCAATGGATCCCGCTGGAGAAATATGATCCGTGGTGACGGAGTCGCCGACCATCACCAGAGCACGCGCTCCTTGGATATTTTCAAGAGGCCGCGGCTGAGCCGGCATCCCGTTGAAATAAGGAGGATGCTTCACATAGGTGGATTTCGGATCCCAGTTGAAATTGTCGCCGGAAGAAATTTTCATTCCCTGCCACTTTGAATCTCCCTTGAACACTTCCCCATATTGTTTGCGAAACATGGATGAGGTCACCACACTCATGGCCCGATTGATTTCCGCCTGAGAGGGCCAAACATCTTTGAGATAAACCGGGCAGCCGGAACGATCCTGTCCCAGGGCTTCATTGGAAAGATCGATTTTCATCGTGCCCGCAATTGCATAGGCCACCACCAGAGGAGGCGAGGCAAGATAATTGGCACGCACTAGAGGATGAATACGGCCCTCAAAATTTCGGTTGCCCGACAAAACTGCCGCCGCGACCAGATCTTTATCCTTAACCTGCCGCGCCACTTCTTCCGGCAGAGGGCCGGAGTTCCCGATGCAGGTGGTACAGCCGAAACCCACCAGATGAAATTTAAGTTTCTCAAGCGCCTCAAGCAGTTTCGCCTCACGGAGATAATCCACCACGACTTTGGAGCCGGGTGCCAGACTGGTTTTCACCCAGGGTTTCACGGAAAGTCCTCTCTCAACCGCTTTCTTGGCTAGAAGTCCGGCCGCCATCATCACGGCAGGATTGGACGTGTTGGTACAGCTCGTGATCGCGGCGATGACGATGGAGCCGTGTTCGAGTTTGAAACCGTCCACTTTTTCTTCGGCGACGGACATGGAATTCTTTGCGCTCCCGCCTTCACTGAACCATTTGTCGACGGATTGAGGCAGGGATGGCGCTGGACTCACCCTCATCATGGTTGGCAAAGCTTCCTCAAAAGAACGCTTGGCATCCCGAAGCGCGACTCGATCTTGAGGCCGCTTGGGTCCCGCAAGGCTCGGTTCCACACTTCCCAGATCCAGCTCCAGCTGGTCTGAAAAAAGAGGTTCGGGACTCGAAGAAGTCCTGAAAAGTCCCTGTTCTTTCATGTAAACCTCAACGCGCGTTACAAGTTCATCATCACGGCCGCTGAGCCGGAGATAATTCAAAGTCTCCTGATCGACAGGAAAAAATCCAACGGTCGCGCCGTATTCGGGACACATATTCGCTAGAGTCGCTCGATCCGGCAGACTGAGAGCGTCGAGGCCGGCGCCGTAAAACTCGACGAATTTCCCCACCACACCTTTCTTGCGGAGCATCTGCGTGATCGTCAGAACCAAATCTGTCGCGGTGGTTCCCTCGCGAAGCTTGCCGGAAAGTTTGAAGCCGACCACTTCCGGAATAAGCATGGAAATGGGCTGTCCCAGCATGGCCGCCTCCGCTTCAATCCCGCCGACACCCCATCCGAGAACGCCCAAGCCGTTGATCATCGTGGTGTGAGAATCGGTTCCCACCAGCGTGTCGGGATAGGCCAGCATCCGGCCGCCTTCTTCCTTAGCGAAAACCACCTGAGCCAAATATTCAAGATTCACCTGATGGACAATTCCTGTGTCCGGCGGCACGACGCGAAAATTTCGGAAGGCTTGCTGCCCCCAGCGCAGAAATTGATAGCGCTCCTGATTGCGTTCAAATTCAAGACGCGCATTTTCACCGAGGGCCTCGGGACTGCCGAAGAAATCCACCTGCACCGAGTGGTCAATCACCAAATCCACCGGCTGAAGAGGATTGATGCTCTTGGGATCTCCGCCCATCTTTTTGATCGCATCCCGCATGGCCGCAAGATCCACCACGGAAGGAACGCCCGTGAAATCCTGAAGAATCACGCGAGCGGGCGTGAAAGCAATTTCTTTTTCAGGCTTTACGCCGGGCTGCCAGGAAGCCAATGCTTCAATATCGGCTTTTTTCACATGAGAACCATCTTCCAAGCGCAAGAGACTCTCGAGCAGAATCCTCAGGGAAACCGGAAGGCGGGAGAGATTTACCAGACCTTTCGCG
>Ga0209515_10000545_pt1 | contig 67051 bp, 60 predicted proteins | sample Subgroupgradi54m_FD_187454 | JGI IMG/M metagenome (GOLD analysis project Ga0209515, IMG submission 187454) | Subsurface groundwater microbial communities from S. Glens Falls, New York, USA - GMW60B uncontaminated upgradient, 5.4 m (SPAdes)... ...
CTCATCGATCGCCATCACAATCGCCGGGCGCTGAAACTTGTCGACCAAGCGCGCTGCGACGATACCGACCACCCCAAGATGCCACTGCCGGGAGGCCAGTATGAGTGCAGGCGGCACGTCTCGATCCTTCAACGAGGCCAGCGCCTCCGCCATAATATCCACTTCGATGCGCTGCCGCTCCCGATTCAACTGCTCAAGCCGGTCTGCCAATCGCTGCGCCTCAGCCGGGTCGTCAGTCGTCAGCAACCGCACACCCAACATGGCATCGTCCAATCGCCCTGCAGCATTGATACGCGGCGCTAGCTTGTAGGCGATCGTTTCCGCCGTGCAATTCTGCGTCACCCCCGCCACCTGCTTCAGCGCCCGAATGCCGCAACGCGCGCCACGCGACAGCTGGACCAGTCCTTCACGCACAAAGCTCCGATTCTCATCATGCAAGGGAACGACGTCGGCAACCGTCGCCAACGCCACAAGATCGAGCAACGACTCCAGGGGCACCCCGGCAACCCCATAGCGGAGCTGGTAAGCCTGCGCCACTTTGTAAGCTAGCGCTGCGGAACAGAGCCCGCGAAATGGGTAGAGGGCGCCGACCCGATGGGGGTTGAGTACCGCCACAGCCGGCGGCATGTCCTCATCAGTCTGGTGATGGTCCGTTACCACCACATCCATACCGAGACTGGCCGCTAATGCGATTTCTTTATGCGAGGTCGTGCCGCAATCGGACGTCACCAATAACGAGATGCCTTCGTCGTGCAAGCGCTGCACGGCGCCAAGATTGAGCCCATAGCCTTCGCGGAGACGATGCGGGACATACGCCCGAACCCGTGCGCCCAACCCCCCGAAGAACGACAGGTAGACGCTGGTCGCCGTAATCCCATCGACGTCGTAGTCGCCATAAAAACAGATCGGTTCCTGAGTCGCGACGGCGCGATGCAACCGTTCGACCGCCTGGTCCATATCGGGAATCAAAAACGGATCGTGCGGCGATTGCAGCGACATCCATGTCGTCGCTTCATCCGGTGTGGTCACGCCACGAGCCAGGAACAACGACGCGGTAGCAGGAGAAATCGAGAGTGCCTGGGCTAACGAAGCCCGCTGAGACAGATTGATATCACGGAAAACCCAGAGCTTGGGCTTCATGAGGACCTCTTGAATGATTCCGAGTCTCGATCACAGCTAACTATTTGAGAATTAAAGGGATACTAGCCGCTCAGCCCTGCGTTGTCAAACCGAGGAACGTGGCATCGCGCGGTGACGGACGGAGGGCGGACACTGATTACCGGAGTGTGATGAGGAGAAAGGAAAAGAAGGAAGTAGGTCCGCCTGACTACCGGTGCTACTCTCCCCCCTTTTGCACGTAGTTCTTGACGAATTCTTCTGCGTTCGTTTCGAGCACGTCGTCGATTTCATCGACCAGCTTATCGATGTCTTCTTTCATCTTCTTGCCGGCTTCGATGACCTTGGGATTGGCCTTGACCTCTTCCTTCCCCTGAGGCTCCCGCCTGGGTTCCTGCTTACGCTCTTGTTTCTCCATCCGAGCACCTCCCGTGATTCTGGGAAACTCTCGTGGGTCAGCCACCAGCGTGACCCTATACGATCACCTTACTCCACGATTCTTTTAGCCGTCAAGCCAAGGGAAAGAACGTGACACGGCGTAAGCCTTTAGCTATCAGCCGTCAGCGTTCAGCCATTAGCATGGAGCTGAATGCTGATTGCTTCCATATTCGTGCTATCCCACAAGCAGCGAGACGATCAAGAGCGCCACAATGTTGATGACCTTGATCATCGGGTTGATCGCCGGACCAGCCGTATCCTTATAGGGATCGCCGACCGTGTCACCTGTGACCGCCGCCTTGTGGGTATCCGTCCCCTTCTTGCCCTGCTCTTCAATATACTTCTTGGCGTTATCCCAAGCGCCCCCGCCGCTCGTCATCGAAATGGCGACGAACAGCCCGGTGACAATACTGCCGACGAGCATACCGCCCAATGCCTGCGGTCCCAGAACCACACCGACCACAATCGGCGAGATGACCGGAATCAATCCCGGCACCATCATCTTCTTGATCGCCGCCTGCGTCACAATATCCACGCAGGTCCCGTATTCAGGCTTGCCGGTTCCCTCCATGATCCCTTTGATCGTCCGGAACTGCCTGCGCACCTCTTCTACTACAAGACCGGCTGCCTCTCCCACCGCTTTCATACAGAGGGCCCCGAAGATAAAGGGCAGCATCCCGCCCAAGAAGAGTCCGACTAGGACGGAAGGATTGGAAAGGTCGAACGTGCTCGCCCCACTCCCTTTTGCCACCTCCCGCGCATATTCGGCAAAGAGCACCACCGCCGCGAGACCGGCCGATCCGATCGCATAGCCCTTGGTCACCGCCTTCGTCGTATTACCGACCGCATCCAATGGATCGGTGATGTCCCGCACCTCTTTACCGAGGTGGGCCATCTCCGCAATACCGCCTGCGTTATCTGTGATTGGACCGAACGCATCGATCGCCACCACAATACCAGCCATCGACAACATCGACACCGCCGCAACCGCCACGCCGTACAAGCCGCCCGACGCCGCGCCGCCGCAAATCCAGTAGCTCCCAAGAATCGCCGCCCCGATCACCACGACCGGCCAAGCTGTTGCCTCCATCCCAACCGCCAGTCCGGCAATGATGTTGGTTGCATGGCCTGTTTCACTGGCCTTGGCAATCGCCTTCACTGGCTTATAACTCTTGGAGGTGTAGTAATCGGTAATAAAGACGAGTGCGAGGGTCACGGCCAAGCCGATTAACGCTGCGAGGTAATAGCTCACCCCACTCACGCCACCGACACCATCCATGATCGTGGTCGTCACGGGGAAAAATGCCACCGCAGCAATGCCGCCCGCCACAAACAAGCCCTTGTAGAGCGCCGTCATGATCTCGCCACCCTGGCCCACCTTCACAAAGAAAATACCGATGATTGTCGCAAAGATCGTGACGCCACCGAGGGCGAGAGGATATAGAATCGGGGCGCTAACTCCCTTAAATAGCGTGAACGCCAAGACCATCGCCGCCACCGTCGTCACCGCGTAGGTCTCGAAGAGGTCCGCGGCCATACCGGCGCAGTCGCCGACATTGTCGCCCACGTTATCCGCAATGACAGCCGGGTTGCGAGGGTCATCCTCTGGAATTCCCGCTTCAACTTTCCCGACGAGATCTGCGCCGACATCGGCCGCTTTGGTATAGATGCCGCCACCCACACGGGCAAACACCGAAATCAAACTCCCGCCGAACCCAAGACTCAGCAAGGCATGGATGGCTTTCTCCTGCCCCGCAAACTGCGAGGCCAGCGTATAGAAGATGGTGATGGCCAGCAACCCCAAGCCGATCAACAAGAGCCCCGTCACCGCGCCGCCACGGAACGCTACCGTCAGCGCGGCATTCATCCCATTATGGGCAGCCTGAGCCGTCCGCACGTTCGCCCGCACCGCAATGACCATACCCACATACCCGGCCAGAGATGACGCGCCGGCGCCGATCAAGAATCCTATTGCGGTCAATAAGCCGAATTTGTCGGAGAAGGCCCCTGCACCCCACAACAGGGCGAATAACACAGCGGCGACAACGCCGACGGTCCGGTACTGGCGGTTCAGGTAGGCACTCGCGCCTTCCTGAATAGCCTTTGCAATATCCTGCATCTTCGGGTTCCCGGCATCGAGCTTAAACACCCACATGGCCAGGTATAGGCCATAGACAATGCCGGTCACCGCCGCTGCCAACGCAAACATAATGATGACTGAGTCGCTCACAGTGCTCTCCTCCCAATGAATCCAAAGGCTCTTTATGTCACACGGTTCCCCGTGGCTTCAACCCATCAAAAGTACGTGTGGGGGGGAAACCGCAGAGCAGTGCAGGTCCTGTCGAAGCTAACTGACTGAAAAGTTGGACCATTCTATACGGGTGCGGAGATGGGATCAAGGTGAAAAAAGGTGAGGGAGCAGGCAACTATCCTTCTTGCTCGCAGAGCCCCCACGATAAAGCGGTGGTCGCTCGATGCGCGCAGTGAAGGACGGTTTGCCTGCTCCCTATAGAAAAGGTGAAGAATCGGAACGGCCTCGTTTGACAGCCGCAGTATTGTTGACATCGAGCACCCGCCCACAGGAGAGAGTACGCACACCTAAGATAGAGGATCGCTCCTCTCAACGGAGCAATGAAATTGATGCCATGAAATTAGAATACATCCTGTTCGAATTTCATGGTCCCAACACCACTCACTGGAATACTGCGCCGAATCTATCAGTCTAATTTCCCAATTATGTGCTGGTTTGCGGTTCAAAAAGAGACTTGCTATAGTGCGCGGCGGAGGAAATGGTCGTGGGTGTGGCGCCGGATTATATTTTGGTTGAGGGGCAGCAGTTCAGCAAGGCGAAGCTGTCGCTCGATAACCACGTCTATAAGAATTGCGCGATCGATGACTGCGACGTCTATTTCAGCGGTGGACAATACGAACTGATCGATACGCACATTACCAATTCCCGCCTCATCCTCAACCATCCAGCCAAGGGCATGTACAACGCCGTTCAGATCTTTAAGATGAAGTCTCCTGGCTCCAGCATCATCTGCGAATAACGGGTGCTGAAAAACCCCGCCAGCTTCGTTCTCGCATCGTTTAGACCCTCAACGTACCGCGAGGGTACGACTCGGGCCTTCACTCGCTGCGACCTCGCTGGACAGGCTTTTTGAACACCCTTCACGAAGCGTATCTCGCGAACAACGGGATGCGAGGGGCGAACCACATTACTTCGTGACCGAGATATTCTCCACGTGCTTGACGATTTCGATCGGCTGGAAGACCGGGTCTTGTGATCCCTTGGAGGACTCGGCTTCGACACGCTGTAGAAATGAGGCCGGGCCGGTGATCGGCGCGTAGTTGAAAGTCAGCTCAATATCGAACGTCTTGGTGTCTTTCGGCGTGGGGAAGGTAAAGGTCTCGACCCGCAGTTCTTCCGGCTTCAGAACCGTATCCTCAAGAACCTTCACCGCTTCAAAGTCGAAGCTCGTCTTCTGGCCCTTGGCATCCTGATAGACTCGGCCATAGATGCGCTTGTCGGTAAAGACGGTCTTCAGATTCTTCCCCTTGATATCCAGATCCAGCACCACCGTTGCCCAGGCCGGATGGGTGGCCGGAAGATTGTGCGGAACGAGACTCTGCACCTTCACCGTAACTGTGGTTTTCTCGCCCTCGATTTTCGTGTGGACATCCAGCTTGGCCGCTTCTTGGCGAAGCGTGCCGATACGGCCGGGGAAGGTATGGTTGGCGGTTTTCCGCTTCTTCTCCCCGTTAGCCGACTCGCCGACTTGCTCAGGCATGTGGCAGGTCTGGCACTCTTTGCCTGACTTCACTGCCTTGCTCTGATTCCAGTTGCCCAGCAGATCGTTCGTCTTGCCTAAGACAGCAGCGGAAGGGACCGACTGATGGCAATTGAGGCAGAGATCGGACTTTTGAAACAGCCCCAGCTCCATCGATTGGTGCGCCCGATTCTGAACAGAATCCTTATAAGGACCATAGACCATCTTGCTCTCGAGTTCGTACTTGGGCTCCGGCGGTTGTTTCATCCAATCGACCTGCTTGATCAAATGGCATTGCGCACAGGCCACCCCATCCAGCGACGGGTCGCCAGCCTTGGCCTGATTGATAAAGAGCTGGACTTGATTGGGAAATTCGCGCACGTGCGGCGCATGGCAGCGAAAGCACAGAGCTTTGTCTTTTCCTGCTTGGGAAGACAAAAAGACATCGAGCGAGGCGCGAAAGGCCGGGGAATGGATCGAGCGCGAGAGCGGAGAGGTTTCCCACTCTTCAAACACACGCTCATGGCAACGTTTGCACTTACTGGAGGTTGGAAAGGCCTGTTCGATTGTGCTCTGCGACAGCGCTACTTCCTCCGCAAAGATGCCGCGGTCGAACCAGGGAGCAAGACACAACGCCACCACGATCGCCGCAGCAATTCTGATCTTCAAGATGGTTGAACCTCGCACCATCATCGTATCCATCTGCATCAAGAGAACCGAGCAGGATGCTCAAAAAGCCCGTCCAGCAAGGCCGCAGGCGAATCGAAACCGGAGGCGTACCCTCGGGGGTACGTTGAGGATTTCGATGAGTCGAGAACGAAGCTGGCGGGCTTTTTGAGCATCCTGCTATAGAGCCTTGGCCCGGTACGTCAGCAGGCGGGGCTGCGTATACTCATCGAAAATCTTCTTCGCGCTCTCCCGCTCTTTGTCGGTCGCCAACGTGGCGAGATACTTCTCCTTGAGCCCCGGTTCTGGCGTCGGAATCAACGCATAGTTCAGCACTGCTTCAATCGACGCGGCAGCCGAGCCGGACGGGATTGCAAGGGAGAACGGGACTTTTCGTGTATGGCCCCCCTTGATGAAGGGATCGGGAATTGCACCCCGGAGAATTTTGTCGTAGGGCAACCCAAACTGCTTGGTCTCTTCCTTCAGCACCTTGCCCTGCGCATCCTTGGCAGTAATGACCAGATAAAATTGTTTGAGCACCGGGTCGCCGTCGGGAAAACTGTGAGGGAGGCTGCCGATCCTCACCAGCGCCGTTCCCTCCACCGCAGAGGCCGACTTGCTGGCCTCAAGATCCAGACGGGGCATCCATTCGGCCTGTAGATTTCGATTCTTGATGAGGGCGCCGGGAACCACCACCCCGCGGAACCAGTGCCGGCCGATTGCGCGGGTCATGGCGCCGCGTCTCGAGGTGGAACTGCCGGTCGAGGGCTCCATGTGGCAGTCTTGGCAAATCGTCCCCTGCAAGATCTCACCAGGCAGATCTTTCTGCATCACATCTTTCACTTTATCGAAGTGGCAGGAGGCACAGTAGTTCGCGCCACGGAACAATTCGGATTGCGTTGCAGGATGGACGAGGTTTTCCTCCGGGTTCGCATAGGGCCCATAGATCATCTTGCCCGGCTCGATCTTAAACGAGGGCGGGGAGTTCGGTGTCTGCTCGACCTGCTTGATCAGATGGCAGGAGGCACAGCCGATGCCCTCCACTTGTGGCTTGCCGGACAGCACCTGGGCCACAATCTTGTCGGCATGTTGCGGGAACACGGTGGTCGACGGTGCGTGACAGGAGAGACAGCGGCGGCGCTCGTCGGCCGTCGGATCGGTTTGCAGCCAGACGCCCAGCACTGTGCGAAACACCGGCGACTCCAGCGACGTACCATGCAACAGCGCAGCATCGACCCGGCCGAAGGTCTTGAGATCCGGCGTCTGCTCGCGCACGCCCTTCCACTCTTCATAGTGCCGATCGTGGCATTGTTTGCAGTCTTCCGATCGGATGAAGATCTTTTCAATATCCGCCACCCAGTCGGCCGGAGCCTCTGCCTTCTGTGCAATGGCGCGGCCATGATACAGGCCGAAGACACCCACAACGAGCGTGAGAAAGAGGCCTGCGGCGATTCGTGGTGTATGCCGGATGAATCGTGCCATCCTCAATCCCGTTTACACCCAACGAAATGGAAATTCACCCCCCACCCGACCGGATCGCCCGGGTCGGCCGGCTCATAGGTGCCGACAGTGAAGTTACATTGTTTCATCCCTCGTTTAATCGCGCGCCCAAACTCGATCATGTTTCTGATCTCAGTCTTGTCGATTTCCTTGATGATGGATCGGACCTTAATGCCGGCATAGTCGGCGCGCGAGCTTCCAATCACTTCGAACACCGCGACGCCCTGCGCCCGTTCGAGTTTCAATTCTTTCTTGATATCCTCGTCTACGTCTCCGACGATCACGCCGAACTCTTCACCCAACCGTGCGGCTTCATCCACGGTCATCGGCTCCTGACTCGCCGCACTCACCGGCGCCGGCGCAAGACCCCACAGAACTCCCATACAGAGGCAAACACACAAGAAAAAAGCCCTCCCATTCCGAAGGGCCTTTTTCTTGTGTGCACTGACCAACTTGATTCGAACATCCTCCAACGTCTATGCCTCTCATGAACAAACGCTCCCGCAGGCTGCTCAAAAAGGCCGTCCAGCAAGGCCGCAGGCGAATCGAAACCGGAGGCGTACCCTCAGGGGTACGTTGAGGATTTCGATGAGTCGAGAACGCCGCTGGCGGACTTTTTCAGCAGCCTGCTAGAGTTTTGCAACTGGGTCGATAACCAGCTGAAACCAGGGCGCAACGGCTTTCTGCCCGTTCCGCTCTTTATTCTCCCCGTTCCACACAGCAAACGACACGGTTTGTACCCGGCCGGGAACCAGCTTGGCTTCATTCTCTTGCTCTTCACTCACTAAGGGTCTGTGCATGACGACATGCCACACTCCATCCTTCCACGCAGCCTTCCCCTGAACACGGCCCTGCTTCTCTTTGGTCGTCAGAGTGCTAAAGCCTCCGCCGATGAGATCCTCGACAGAAGAGACCCGGCGTGGAATGACTTCGAACGTCCGCACACCGTCGCGAGCCTTCTCAGAAGGCTTGGCGGCTCGACGATCGATATCGCTCTGCCAATCGGCCTTCCAATGCCAGATATTGATGTAGTGATCGAGTTGGCCCATGCAGAAGAACGCGGGAGCATCGCCGAGCGGCAGCCCAATCGCAACGCCGTCACGAAATGTTCCGGGCGTCAGACGGTCGTTCTTCGTGTTGTCCTGCCATTCAAGCAAAAACGCGATCTCGGTGCCGTTGTGGAGCGACCGCACCGTCAAAGCTCGCGCGGTCGGCTCCGGCCAGACCGGCCTGGTAATGACCTGTCCGCTCAACGGAAGCGTCATCGGCGAGACCTTGGCCCAGACGGCGTCCTCGGGCTCCGTCGGCAATGGCCCCTCGACGAGGTGCGCGCGAATAATCATCCCCTCGGAACTGACGAGGGGTACGCCAAAGCCGACTAAGACACCGGCCACAACCAAAATGAAGAGGAACAGAAGCAGTACCGGACGGAAAGACATCTTCGTCATCGTACGCACTATGCAAAGCCCTCGGGTGACCGGAGCACATCATGCTGGGCTCAGACTACTACGCAGCCAGAGCGAGACAAGCCTGACTACGGGCGAATCGCTACCAGAGTTTCACCCGGCGAATTTTATTTTCGCCCCGTTCGCAGATGTAGAGATACCCCTGGGAGTCCAGTGAGAGTCCAACTGGAGAGTTGACGACGGCTTCCACCCCGAGGAGTCCGTCTCCATGTTTCACCGTCCCTGCCGATTCTTTCGCCACGAAGCGAGCTGCGCCGCACCCACCCATATTCTTGTCTTCATAGCCGCTGTCGCCGTTGCCCGCCACCGTCGTGATCAGGCCGGTCGCAACTTCTACCTTGCGCACGCGATGGTTCATCGTATCGGAGATGTAGAGATTGTCCTGTTGATCGACCACCACGGCTTCCGGCGCATGGAGCATGGCTCTGATCGCCGGCTTGTCGTCACCGTCATAGCCATACCGGCAGACGCCGGCCACGGTCGAAATAATGCCGCTGCGGTGATCGATACTGCGGACGCGGTTACTGCCCTTGTCGACGAAAATAATATCGCCCTTCCCGTTCACCGTGAGCCCGACGACATCATAGATGCGGGCTTCGAGCGCGGGCTTTCCATCGTCGAGATACATCGACATGTCCAGTCCGTCTGAACAGACCGGCATGAGCCAACCATGGTCGTCGCTGAAATCGATGCCGATGGCATCGCCGGAGAGCACGACTAAGTTCCTCGCGACAAGCGGTTGTTCACGGGCCTCGTCCTCTGCCGTCCAAGTCCCGGCGACAGTCGTGACTATGCCTGTCAGGGGATCGTAGCGACGGATTCGATGTGCTTGGGTATCGGCGATGTACATCACGTCGTTGGGATCGAAGGCGATGGCGGCCGGCCAGGTGAGATTAGTCTCAAGGGCCTGGCCGTCTCCATTAAACCCATGCTGCCCGGTGCCGATAATCGTGGTAATGATGCCGGTCTCATGGTCCACTTTCCGAATGCGGTTGCTGCCGGAATCGCAGATATAGAGATCGTTGCGGGAGTCGAACGCGACGTCGAGCGGCAGATAGAGCCCGGCTTCCCCACAGAGGCCTTCGTCGCCACTATAACAAGTTTCGCCGATACCGGCGAAATTATGAAGGGTGCCTTCCCTGAGATTGACCCGCCGGATACGATCGGACCCGGACTCGGCAAAGTAGAACCAAGTCTCGTCCTTGTCGAGCGCGGCGTGATGAGGCAGTGGAATCCCGGACTTGACCGCCCGTTTTCCGTCACCGGTGCTCCGGGCCTTGCCGTTGCCTGCGAAGGTCTCGATATAGCCGGTCGCGAGCTGAAGCTCAACTTCCATATGCCTGTCGCCCTATCCCGGCTGGTTAGCCGCGTGAAGCTGAATGAACCGGCGCGGCCGTCTGTTCCACGGGAATCGATGCTTGCACCATGGGTTGCGGAATCGCTTGCTGCGGAGCGTCGGCCATGTTCTGCTGGGCCGCTTGGGCTTCGGCCTCAATCGCGTCCGCCTCATGCACGGACTTTTTGAAGCCCTTAATCGCCTTGCCGATCCCCTCTCCCAGCTGCGGCAATTTTCCCGCGCCGAAGATGACCAGCACGATGACAAGAATCAGGATCAACTCTGTAATACCAAGACTCCCAAACATGGTGTGTTCCTCCCGTATGGTTGGGCAATCAGGATGCGCTGCTGTCTTTCGCCCGTTTGGAAAACCGGTCTTTCAACCGCTTCCTCGCCTGCTCGGCCTGCTCGAACATCTTCGCCTTATCGTAGACGCTGATCAAGTTGTAGTAGGCCAGCGGCTCCTCGGGATTCTGCTCGACGGCTTCTTCCATGACCTTGATGGCGAGATCCGTCTTCTTGTGATTCAACGCCAGCTCCATCAGCTTGAAACTGCACTCCAGATGCTTTGGGTCCAATTCAAGCGTACGGAGATAGCATTGGATGGCCATGTCGATCGTATTGTAGTCCGATACCTGGGGGTTATCGAGTTCGACATAGACCGCAGCGAGATTGTACCAAGCTATCGGATCGTCCGGCGTAATTTCAACAAGGCGCTCGTAGAAATCCTTGGCTTCCATAAACTTCTTTTTGTCGGCATAGACCCGCCCAAGATTGAAGAGCGCCAGGACATCGTGGGGAAATACGTCGAGCGCATGCTTGAACTCGGTTTCCGCTTCATCCGTCATAGCCTTCGTCGCGTAGATCGTGCCCAAATTCGAATAGTACATCGCGAGCGACCGATTCATCTCTGCACGGAGCCCCTCCGCCATCTCAATCGACTTCTTAACCTCCACAAGCGCGTCATCCATCCGGCCTTTGCTGAAATACAGCTCGCCTAAACGGCAGCGGGCCTGGAACTCGTCGGGCTCGATCGCCAAGAGTTTTTCAATCTCGGCGATTTCTTCGTCGGGGCCCAGTGGCTGATCGCCGGGATCGACGATAGTCTGGCCTTGTTCAGGAACGGAGGCGGTTGGTTCGTTCATACGACTCCCTGTTATAAAAAGTCTGGTAACTACTCAGGTGCTCAGGCTGAAGGCTATACATCCTCTCGCAAGGCACGAGTCAATACCTTCTCGGTTTCTACGTCCTTAAGTCCAAACAGAGATGAATCCTCGTTGTGCAAGAAGCCTCCCCCTAAAAGCCTTCAGCCTAGCTACCTGGGCAACTACAAAGTCTGCTAGATGTGTCCGCCCGCCAATGAGTCCGGCGTGCCGACCATCGGAGCGTTCGTTGCCGGCGCCGATTCCGCCGTATCGCGCCGCTGCCGATCCATGGTCAAGAGCATGGCGCCGAGCACCACCATGAGTGTCAGATTCGAATACAGCAGCGCATACCCCGCAATAAACATCAAACCAAGCCCATACCCAGCAAGCCGCCCCATGTTGAGTAACTTAATGACCGTGTACGACCAGCACAACAAGCCTGTCATGTAGAACGCAAACGGGAGGAAAAACGTGTAGCCCATGCCGAACTGAAAAATCCACCCGATGCCGTCTGCCGCCTTACGAATGTTATTGGCCATCCCAGGGTCATACCGATTGAGCAGATAATCTAAAAACAGCATCGCGGTAAACACGGACACGGAGGTTACCCAAAACCAGATGGCGCGTCGGCGTTGCCGCTGATTGCGCGTCCGAACCGAGACGCCCTGCCCATAGGCCCACATCACCAGGATGCTGGACAAGACTAATAGCCCTTCACCTCCACGATGCGCCTCGTACACAAACGGCGGGGCCTGCACGGTTCCAATAAAACTATAGATGGTGGACACGATCTGATAATACAACCATCCCCCAACTCCGAGGAGATAGGTAATGCCCATGGCGCGATGCGACCATTCGGTGTGGGTGGAGAGGTACTCCACCATCAGACAGATCAACGCGACCAGCGCCACGAGGTTATAAATAGCCGATCCCAGAAAGGCCGGCGGAACCAACAAAAATCCCACCGTGAGAAGCAACAGGAGCGCGACGCAGGGAATCACGATCCTGTTCGATCCCGTAAACCCACGATTGGCCATTCGATTGATGCCTGCCACACTGAGGGCAAGAAACAGCAGAATCGCCACGACATTGAGCAGCCACTGCCCGATCTGCGTCAGGGCCGTGAAGGTCGGGATAATCCACTCATGCTCCTGGGCCAGCTTGCTGAGATGCATCCCTAACCGCGACACGAGCCGATACAGGATCAATTCCGAGAAGGAGGCGAACAGGACGAGTTTGATCGTGTATCGAAACAGCAGGGATTGATCGCTGAGCTTCCCCGTAATCCGGTCGATGGTGGGATTCGTCGTAGCAATCACTCTGTACACCCTTGAGGCGCGTGCAAATTATACCGACCGGGAAGAGACAGGATCAACGTCGCGCAGGGGACACTCATGACAACCCCGCAGGCTGCGGCTCGCGCACTTCCTGGGCCTTGGCCCGTGCGATATACAGCAATCCGTCGGCCATCGAGTAGTTGAACGGCAACTCGCACACGACTTCGCTGACCTTTTCGTAGACATGCTGATACAGTCGCTCCGCTTCGTCCGGTGTCATGCCTTCCGACACTTCATAGAAGAAACCAAGGCTCAAGTCCTCTGCCGACGGGCGCATGATGCGCCTGATTCCATAGCTACCAGGGTCGCTCATGATCGGCGCTTCTTTTTCCAAATCGAAGAGGCAGGGCTGACAAGAAAATCCGTACGACCCGTGAAGCCGCTCGTTCTCCACGATGAAATTCATTGTCTCCCTGGCTTCCTCTTCCTTCTCGGTCGGGAACCCTACAATGATGTAGCAATGCACTGCGATTCCCAGATCGACACAATCGCCGGCAATCCGCCGCACCCATTCCTGCTTGATCCCTTTCTTCATGAAGTCCATCACACGCTGATTGAAGGACTCCAGTCCGAACACGATCTTCAAACACCCTGCATCCCGCATCGACGCCAGAAGTTCACGCGTGAGATGTTTTTCGAAACGCATCTCACAGGTCCATTTGATATCCAGTTTCTTATCGATGATCTGCTGGCACAACCGCTTAGCCGGTGAGAGAGCCACGCACTCATCGGTAAAGAAGAAGCGCTGCGCTCCGTACCGCTGCTTGAGCCATGCCAATTCCTCGACGGTCCGTCCTGGTTCTTTCTGTCTGAAGTTCTGGTGATCCAGCGTGAGGGCACAGAACGCACAGTCCTTGTAATAGCAGCCTCGTGAAAACTGCACAGGCAGCACCGGCTCCGGAGACAAATACAGTCCGAGCGGGAATCCGTCGTAGTTGGGAGCCGGTAGCTGATTGATGTTTTCAGAATAAAACGGCTGGTTGATCGTAATCTTTCCGTTCTGGCGATAGATCAGATTCGGAACTTTGCTGAAATCTTTTTTCCCGTCCAATTGATTGACGAGTTCGAGCAACGCGGTCTCGCCCTCGAACACAATGATATCGTCGGTCAGATCGAAGAGACTCGGGCAGCGGCGCACGTTATCGACCAATCTGGTGAAGATGCTGCCGCCGATGGTCAGATGGATGTTGGGAGCGGCTTCCTTAATCAAACGACAGAGTGTCAGACCGGGGATAATCTGCGAGGTCGCCGTAATCGACACGCCAATCAAATCCGGCTGGTCACCCACAATCGACCGAACGAAATGCTCATGAAAGAGCCGGATATAGGGATTCTGAGCTTCATCCCTGATGATCTTCATCAGATCTTTGGATGAATAGATGGAATAGTTGCCGAACTGATTGTCGACGACCGTCAGTCGGGTCGGGAAATAGAGCGTGGAGAGCACCTCCAGCCATTTGTCGATGAGAAAGAGACTTTCCTTATAAGATTCGAGATCGTAGAAGCCCTCCCCGCGGAGAGTCTCCTTGGCCGGTTCGATCCGATCGATGAGATAGGGAAAGCGGTCCAACGACTCCACCACTCTCGCCAAATGCTCAGCACTTCCTGGTCCAGTGTCTCCAGTTCGCTCCTGCTCAAGCCTGCGCTGTTTATCGACCAACTCTTGATAGAGCGCCGCCCCATAGGAGTGGGTGACCACCTTATCTAAGAGTTCGATCCCAAGATCGCGTTGGGAAACATTGGTGACGCCGCCCTGAGCCAAAAACCCCGTCAATGAAGGGAGACTCAGATAGGGCTGTGACGGATGCCACGTTGGAGGAAAGAGCAGTGAAACCTTCATGCTGATTCACCACCAACTTGGAGGAAAATAAGATGATTTCTCAATAAATTCAGATCATTTTTATACACTCCGGTATCGGCGAAATGCAACCCTACGCAATGCTTCCCCGGTGATTTTTCAGCTCACATTGGACCGCACTGCCGCTGAGGTGATAGTGGTGGCCGGGCGTCCACGCTGCGCATCGCGGACGCCAGAAACCGTCGGCAGAACAGCGGGCAGTCCCCTTTGCTTCTTCCCATTTTCAATTGGACTTCCATAGACCTTGGTCCCTAGAATAAAAATGACTTTTCCCGCCACTTTTGGAAAGGAGTATTGCCCATGACACTATTCAGAAAATCAATGGTCGTCGTGCTGACAGGGGTTCTGGTTATCGCAATAGCCGTCGCACTGCCTCTTCCGCTGGTATTTGGTGAAGGTGGTGCGCGGCGGGACGTTGTGCGTCATGAACTTGAGCGCAACGCCAAAATCATGGATATGCTCTATCTGGTCGAGTTCGAGGCGACCCAAGCCGGCGCTCCGACGAGCCGCGAGCAGACGATCGAGCGGCTCGACACACTCGTCATCCCAACCCTCGAGAGTCTAGGAAAGGATGGCAAGGTCCGTGCTGGAGGCATCGCCGCCGGTACTCTCGCCGGGGCCTTCGTGGTTGGAGCCAAGTCGAAAGATGAGGTGACTGAGTTCGTTCGCGCGCTTCCCGCATCGAGCATCATCCAGTGGAAGGTGACGCCACTCGAGACCTTCGCTCACCGGGCCGACATCGAGAAGAAGGTGGTGCAGGGACTCCGCGCACAGAAGTAGTCATGAAACGTGAAACGACGGTACCCATAATGCTCAAGCGAAAAAACCCCAGCCCGGACTGATGCCGGACCGGGGTTTTCTCGTTACGCTCACTACTCGTGCCCCTAGAGGTGCGAGAGAGTCTCTCCAGAAACCGGTTCCCCCATTTACAGCTTCAGGGTAAACCAGGTGGAGAGCGCCTTCATGCCGTTCCGTTCAATGTTGTTACCATCCCACACCGCAAAGGCGATGGGCACGGACATTCCCGCCTTGAACTGGGTATCGTTGGCATCACCGGTTTCCAACGTGCGCTTCACCACCACGCGCCAGGTTGGACCAGTATATCCGCCACCCTTGATGGAACCAGAAGGTTCCCACACACCGTTTCCGATAACATCCTGATGCGCTTGCGTGGTGAGGGTGCTGAAGCCATTGGCGTTCAGATCCTCAACCGAGCTCACGCGCAGCGTCGGATCGGACATAATGTTGCCAGACCAAATGCCTGGATTGAAGGGTCCAAGGCTCCGACCGATCCGATCCGGATAGGTCACGCCGCCCGCCGGCTCTTCGAAATAGTAGTCCCAGAAAATACCTGGATATTGGTCGTCCACATCCCAGATGCCCGCGCTATCCTTGCCGATGTCCTTCTGCCACTCCGCGTTCCACCGCCAGATGTTGGTGGTACCGCCTGACTGACCCATGCACTGGAAAGGTGGCGCTCCAGCCGTGTTGACTGGGAACATGATCGCTGCCTGATCCCGGAAGTCCTGGGGACCGATGGTCGTATCGTTCTTGGTCTGATCGATCCACTCAATGCGCAAACCGATCTCTTTGCCGTTGGTCATGGCTTTCACGAACACCGACTTCACTGAAATATTCGGATGCATCGGCGTGGTGATCAGCTGTCCGCTCAATGGAACGATTACTCCAGGCACACCCTCCCAAACCGGGTTTGCACCATCCATGGGGATCACTCCCTTGACCATCTTCGCCGGAATCGTCACTGGCTGGCTGACAGCCAACGGAACCTGCCCGATCGTCAGCATCACGCCCACGATCAACGCAGAGAGTAGAATGCCGAGCACCACACGTTTACTGTGTGTCTGCACTACGCTCATAGAATATCCCTCCTCTCGATTAAAATAATAAACTCAAGTTCATGCCGACGATCAATGCGGATCAGTAAGTATAGAGAAGATGGCCAAAAGCACACCCGCGATCAACGACGCGACAAGAATGCCGATTCTTATACGGTTGCTCGGTGGCTTCTCTTCTTTTTTCATAGGATATTCCTCTTCTCTACTGAAAAAATCAAGAGCGATAGCCCAAAATAATTGCCGGCAAACAACGAATTACAACCTTCATGAATACGGACAATGGTTAGGCGGTTCCGCTCGGCCCCTCCGCCTCTTTGTCTTTGCCCTGATCCTTCTTATCCAAGAACGACTCTGCGCCGACTTCGTTCAGCAACAGAGTCAGCTCGTTCCCCTGGTCCTGCGCGCCGCACTCATACGTCTGGCCTTCCGGTGAACTGAAGGTCGCCGGGCGATAATCGGTTTCCGAGTAGGGCTGGGGAGCGACGCCTAGGAATGCGGCTTCGAAATCCATCCATTCCGCCATCAAGTCCGCCACGTGTTTATAGAAACCTGACCCAGCTTTTTTGACCAACATCCTGCAAAACAACGGAACCCACCGGCCGACATGATTCTTGACAAACTTTTTCTGCGCATCCAGGACGATCTGGGTCTTGTCCGCTCCATCGTGGCAGCGGGAATACGATTCTTTGTAGGCCAGGAAATGCATGAACTCGAATTCGACGCTCAAATGATCCAATCGCTCATGAATGTCCTTGGATAATTCCACCCCGAATGCGCGATAGAATCCGGCGATATCGCCCATGACCTGCGATTGCGCGAACACGTGGTCGTTTCCGAAGAGCGTTTCATAGGGGGGGCAGTCAAGCGTGATGACATTACTGAAGACTCGACGATGTTCGGCCTGCAGATCGCTGAGTTGCCAGTTGACACATTCCGACGCGACCACTTTTTCGATCTGGTCGAACTGCTTGCGCAGCAACACCAGCTTGAGCTTGGCCCGTTCACCGCCGATGCCGTCGAGCGCCTGGTCCAAGACATCGAGCGCCGCCCGCCCATCTTCGACGAACTCTCCGCATTGCACGTAATCGAGAAACTCGTCGTCTTCCGGATAGAGCTGGCTCCACGAGACAAGGAGATAGAGCTTACTGCGGTTGAGGGCGCGTTCGACCGCGGGTGAATCCTTGATGGCCGGCGAAGCCGGAATGACCCCGGCCGCGGACAGAGAATTGGTCGGCACCGGCTGTTTACTCGTCATGAGATTCGGTTCCTCGGTTGACCCTGTTGCTTACATGAATCTTCCGGGCATGAGAGGACAAATCTTTAGCTCAAGCCCCCGTATGTTAGGTAGGGGCCAAGGAGTTGTCAAGTGCGATCTTTCCATTTGCAGGAGATATTCTAACCCTATGATCTCTCAAAATATATCTCCTTAACGATAGCACTGTCTCCCTCTTCCTTCTTGCATTCAAGCCTGTTCTTCTGGATCACGAGAGCGGCTGTGCCAACAATCTATATGGTGTGACTCGAATAGCCACGCGATCGTTCACTGTCCGGCATACTTGTTCGCACAGCCCGCATCCGACGCAACGCTCAGCCGTCACCACAAGCCGCTGCGTGCCAAAGTCCATCGAGAGAGCATCCGTGGGACATTTCGATGCGCAGGCATGGCACCCCTGCCCTGCCGTGCAGACTCGGTGCGAGACAATCGCGAGACCCATTCGTATCTGCCCGCGTCCTTCGACAGGAAGCAACGCCTCGGTGGCACAAGCTGCAATGCAGGGCACATCCTCGCAGAGATAACACGGCATCTGATCCGCGAAAATTACCGGTGTCCCGTTCTGTGGATGGAACGTAATCGATCCGTATGGACAGGCCTTGCCGCAATCGCCGCACTGTGTGCATCGCTCTAAAAACAACGCCTCCTCGACAGCGCCTGGAGGACGCAACCAATCCGTCCGCACTGGCGGTGGAGCCGGTTGGTCCGGCGCGGCATGTTGGTGTTTGGAAAATTCTTGTGCCGCTTTGGCAACGGAGACGACAGAGTCCTTGAGGAAGTCGCGGCGTCCATATGTCGGATCGGTGGCCACAATCATACACCGTTACATGACGCCGTCGGCGCGCAGCTTGTAGACCTCGACGCAGCGGTCGCAGGCCCCAAATTCGATATCCCAGCCAGGGTGATTCTCACGGATAAAATCGAGCACATAGGGCTCGAGCTTGCTGCCCATATCCTCGACCCACGAATAGGTCGGGAACCGGCACAAGGGGCAGGGAAACCCCGGCATCAACATGATTTTATTTTCTGTTTCCGGAACCTCGCCGCCCTCGACATCCACGGCACGGTCCATCACTCGCAAGGTGTCCGACGCCATTTCGATCAATTCCGAGTGGGTAAAGAAACTCGTCTGCCACAACCCCTCGAACACCGACTTTAATTGTGGCGCGGGAATCTTGCGGTACCAGGAACGAAACTCTTTGAACCGGTCTTCTTTCCTGAGCATCGGCTCTTTGCCTGCAACAGCCAGCCGGCTGTCCACAGTGAGGCTCCACAAGACTCGATAGCGTTGAAGAATGAGCGTTTCCTCGCCGGGATTTTGCCCGACCTTGGTATCCGGATCGTACCCAAAGACCGGGTCCAGCATATCCGAGATATGCAACAACTCATGGCGGCAATAGCGTGTGAGGGCAGGATCGTAGAATCGCCGTGGAATGAGCTTGATCCCGACGCCTCTCAACCCTTTTTCTTCGAACTCGCGAGCCAGCTCGTGCTCGACGGATCCCCACTTCCTGAGAATATCGACGCCCTCCTGATCTTCTTTGAGTACCCCCTTAACGAGCACGATGCCGACTCGTTCCTTGAGTAACGGATATTCGTTGAAGGCATCGCGGATGATATCGGAAAACCCCCAGGTCCCGAACATGTACTGGTAGAGCTTCTTGAACTCACTCTCACGATCGTCGAGCGTAAACTTCTCGTAGATCGGGTCGGCGAGTTCGTGGAACTCTTTATAATAGGTGGGGTCGCCTTCCCGTTCCGTCTTTTCGACGAACGAGTCGATGACCTCTTGCAGCAATGCGGGCTGAAAACGAAGTTCCATATGCGTTTCTGGACGTCCTATCCCGTCTGGTCAAGTCGGCACACCCAGATGGGGCGCGCGCCAGGAGCCAGCTTGACTTGATGACGGCGCTTCTCTTACGATCACCCCAAGCTGACCGGAATTATACTGGCGCGAATAGACGGTTTGCAATCAAGCCGCGCCACTCTGTTCTAGTCGTAAGGATTATTGAATATGGCTGACCAGACGGCTTCCCAACTTGCCTCCGTTCCTTCCCCGCTCACGCCAGCATCGCCAGAAACTGGCACCGCGCCAGTCGATTTTCTCGAATACTGGAAGACAGGGGCGCGGGAACTGACCACGTATCGCGGCCATTCGCATGGAGTCTGGTCAGTAGCCTTCGCACCGGACGGATTGACCCTCGCCAGCGGAGGAGCCGACCGGCTCGTCCGTTTATGGGACATTGAAACCGGACGCCTCCTGCGCTCACTCAGGGGACACACGGCGGACATCCGATCCGTCATCTTCACGCCGGATGGCCAGACACTGGCCACTGCCAGCGAGGACCGTACCATCCGGTTGTGGAACCCGAACACCGGCGAATCGAAGAAGCTCCTCTTCACACGCTACGACCACAATGTCGTCAGCCTCTCTCTCTCGCCCGATGGCCTCATGCTGGCGCGCGGCAGCCACAATAAAGACATCAAGATCTGGGAAGTCACCACTGGCACCGAACTCATGACCCTTCTCGGCAAAGACCAGTACGACCACCACTGGTCGGTCTGCGTCGCCTTTTCGCCGGATGGGGTCCATCTCGCCAGTGGAATGGATATCGGCAAGATCAAGCTGTGGGAGGTCTTGCCCAGTGGAGAGGAAAAAATTCTGCACAACGGCCACTGGAAGGAGAGCGAAGAAGATTCCAGTGAAACGCGCGGATACTTCGTCGACGATGACGGTGGATTTCAGAAGGCGATGGACTATTGGATCGGCGCAATGACCTTTACCCCAGATGCCAAACTACTCATCACTGGGAGCCGTGACCAGACGATCAAGTTGTTCGACATGCCCCATATGACAGAACAACGGACGCTGAAGGGCCACACAGCCTGGGTGCGGGCGCTCGCCGTCACAGCGGACAGCAAGGTGCTCATCAGCGCCGGCGACGACGCGACGATCAGGTTTTGGGATCTGTCGAACGGCCGCTGCTTCCGAACCATCAAGGCCCATACCGCAGCCGTTCGCGGCATTACCCTGTCACCGGATGGAATGAAACTGGCCAGCGCCTCGTGGGATCGCACGGTCAAGTTGTGGGAAGGGGGACCGGAACCAGCCGAGCAAGCAGGTTAAGGTCGAGGTCAAGGTTGAGCGATGCTCAGACTCGCGGAGGTGGGGTGGCATGGCCCTTCCGCTCCAACGCCTCCCGGAACGGCCCTTTCGAACTTTGCCAGGCGGAATCCTTCGGAAATTCCTTCGCAGACTCAGTCAGTTTCCGCTTTCCTTCCTAGGAGCCTATCCGACATTGACCTTTCTACTGCGGCGAACGATCCGCGGCCATCTGCGTCGTTCTCGGCCCGAAAAAATCCTCAACGTATTCCAGCGAATACGCCTCCGGTTTTTCCAAGCCTGCGGCCTTGCATCTGGCCGCATCTCCTTCGCCTCGTTACGAAGGTAATGCCGGACAGGCTCCTGCCAGTCTCGATGGGCACCCCGTTCCTCCGGCGAATTACGCTCCAGGGCATGCCACACCCCTGCCAGTAAGTCTTCAGCTAATAAAAAATAGAAAAGCGACAGGCCGCTTACAAGCCTGTCGCCTTAACGCTTCGCCACGTTCCGTGAGTTGGTATTTTTCCCCTATGCTCGCTTAAGGCTGCCACCGCTTTTGTTCTACGACACGCGATGTACGAAAGGGCTCGCATAACAGTCGTGCTCCTCCTGTGCCCAACAGGCTCACCAGGTCGTCGTGGGCGCTGTGGGGGGTCGGACCTAGGTTGAAATTCTCACGGAGGGCAACTGCGGGGTCGCTTATAACCATAAATATAAGCGCGAGTCCCGCCACAATATTCTTCCTCGTTCCTTCCACTGCAGATTCGCTCCGCCTGATCCTGTTTGCTTGAGAGGCAACTCATGTATTCCGGTGTTCCAGACTCGTAACCTTCCATTTCACACATTTTTCCGAAACGCACAGCTTGCTCCGCTCGTTGTTCCGCTAGTTGCTCAGTTCGTTTGGCCGTCCGCTTCAGATTGCTAATATGGCTTTCACTAAAAAAGAGCGTGAGTGGGGCAAGGAAGGCACGTGTGGCTACCTTTGCTACCGTTTGTCCTGTGGTATCATCCTCCCGTAAGATGAGAGATGAGCAACCACCCACAGACGCGCACAAAAGCATAATTCCTAAGGTTTTCATATTACCATTCTGATACATCACTAGGATAATGCCCCTCACGAATATACGTCAATGTCTGTCAGCTCTCTTGCGTCAGCAGAACATTGATAGGCACACTTAGCCAACCACACTGTCTGTCAGCGAGGGGTGACCTCACCCACACTTTCTAAATCGGGGAGGACGTAGCTGACTCGCAACTGCGCTCAAGTCGAGAGAAAAGGGGTCGGGAGTCTTAACAGCCTTTTGGAAAGACTCCCGATCCCTTCGTTTGTTCCGAGCAGGGACAGGCCTCTCAGCGGTCTGTCCACACCCACGCTCTTAAAATAATGGCAACGTGGCTGACTCGCAACTGCGCGCATCTCATCGGAAGACCAAAACTCATAGCAAGGTTGAGGGCCGAAAAGACGCTGGGGCGGATTGGTCACTGCTCAACCCGATCCGCAACATTTTCCTTATACGAGAATGCTTCGGTCTGTCAGGAAGACTTTGATCGCCACGAGAAACGCCTCGGCATCGTCAACGCGCTTCTGAACTCGTTCGCGTTCCGGATCAAACAGCACATCATAGTCTGCCTGTATTCGATCGTCTTGTTCCTCTGCAAGAATCGTCGCCAAGTGAGCAGAGAGCTTGCCGGACTTGATGAGATGTTGGCCAAAGAGTCGTCGCACTGCCCGATGCGAGGTCACATTGACCCCTTCGGCTAAAAGGACTGCTCGGGCGGCGTGGAGGATTGCGTAGTACGCCCGGGAAAGCGCATCTTCGAGGAGGTTGTCGCGGAGGAGGAGACGGGCTGATTGAAGAGATTTTTGGGCTCGATGAAATTCCTTCTTAATTTCTTCAACGGGGAGACTGTCCGTCATACGGAGACGCCTTCTCGCTCCACCGTCTTAAAAAACTGCGACCCGAACAGTCGAAGCTCCTCGTAATGGCGCTCGCTCATCACCTGAATTGACAGCACCACACCGTGTTCCAGTTCCAGTGCATAACCCAGGGAACGAATCTCATCGCCAAGTCGCCAGCCTTCTGAATGGATAACGACGAGTACATCGACGTCTGACTCACGCGTCGCGTCACCACGCACCTTCGACCCGAATAACACTACCCTGATCAACTCACCAGGAAATCGTTGTTCGACCTGGCGTTTGAATTCCTCGACAATGTGTTTTTCCGAGATGCTCAACTCCACAACTCATCTCCAGTGATGCCAGTGAGCCTAGAGCGAAGAGGCTTTAGTGTCAAGGCTCTGGCACGATTTCCTAAATCCTCACCCACCCAACCCCGAGCGCGCCGAGACACGCACTTGTCCCAGGCGAGCACCACACATCTAATTGACCCTTCAATTCATTGCATGCTTTCTACTCTTGGCAGGGGGTACCCATGTTGGTCTACGTGCGGCCGTCGAACGAGGCCATTCTCAGGGCGCGCGTTCCGGGAGCACAGGACCAGCATGGGTACCCCCTGCCTGTCCTCCCTACTCATCTTCGTCGCCCGACTCGCCACGCGCCGACGGAATCCCGTAGCGCTTGCACTTCTCCCACAGGGCCTTGCGCGAGAGACCGAGAATCTTCGCGCCGGTTGTGCGGCTGCCGTCCACTCGCTCCAACACCGACAGGATATAGTCTTTCTCGAACTGTTCCCGCGCAGTCGCCAGCGAAGTCAGCGGGCGTTCCGCTCGCTTCTGTCCTGTCAACCCTTCGCTACAGAATCCGCAAGATTCTTGTGGCACCCCTCCCGTATAGGGACAGGACTGGAACCCGCACAGATCGGACGGCTGGACCGCTTCACGGTCCCGCCCCAGCGCCACCGCACGCTCGACCATGTTCTCCAATTCCCGCACGTTCCCCGGGAAGGAATAGCGCATGAAGAGCTCACGCGACAGGGAAGAAAACCCTTTTAACGTCTTATTCATCTTGCCGGAGCATGACTTCAACATGTGGTCTGCGATGATCATGATGTCTTCCTGCCGTTGACGCAACGGAGGGATTACGATATGCACGACGTTGAGCCGATAAAATAGATCCTCTCGAAACCTCCCCAAGGAGACTTCTTTTCGAAGATCCTTTTGGGTGGCACAGACCAGACGCACATCGACATCGATCCTGTCGTTTCCCCCGACACGCTCAAACTGCCGTTCCTGGAGTACCCGCAATAATTTCACTTGGACGACTGGTGAGATTTCTCCGATTTCATCGAGGAACAACGTGCCCCGATGGGCCAGCTCAAACCGCCCGCGCCTCTGCCGCAGCGCCCCTGTGAAGGCCCCCTTCTCATGGCCGAAGAGTTCCGCTTCCAATAAGGTTTCCGGAAGCGCCGCACAGCTGACTTTAATCAAGGGGTAGTGGCTGCGGGGACTGTTTTGATGAATAGCATTGGCGACCAGCTCCTTCCCGGTTCCACTCTCTCCAAAAATCAGCGTCGTCGAATCTGTTCCCGCCACCAGCTTGATCTTCTCGAGCACAGCCCGCATTTGGTTGTTCGCCCCGAGAATGCCCCCAAAACTGAACTTGTCTTCCAGCACCGCTTTGAGATCTTGATTTTCTCGCCGCAAGGTTACAACACGGCCCACCCGCTCGACGATCAACAACAATTCATCCATCTGGAACGGCTTCGTAATGTAGTCGAAGGCGCCAAGCTTCATTGCGCCGACCGCTGTTTCCACCGATCCGTGGGCGGTAATCATCACGATCTCCGTGTGGGGCGACTGCGCTTTGGCCGCTGTGAGGACCGTGAGCCCGTCCGCACCTGGCAGCCGCAGATCGGTGATCACCAGATCGAATGGCCGTTGACGGATGGCTTCGATACCTTCCGTCCCTGATGCAACCGCTTCGATGTCATGGCCGATCGCCTCCAACGCATCGACCATCGACAGCCGCATCAGCGGTTCATCATCGACCAGTAAAATCTTGAGCCCTTTCATGATACCCGCTCCATCAACGAACGTTCCCGGGAAACAGGCAGGCAGAGGGTAAAGGTCGTCCCTCTCCCGACTTCGCTGTCTACCAGGATCTTTCCTCCGTGGCGCTCGACGATGCCCAGACTGACCGACAGGCCGAGTCCGGTTCCTTCGCCTTCGCTCTTAGTCGTAAAGAACGGATCGAAAATCCTCGGCAGGATCGCCGGCGGAATGCCCGACCCCGTATCGCGCACTTCGATCAGACAGATTCCTTCAGCCACGGACGTTCGGATCGTCAGCACCCCTCCGTCTTTCATCGCTTGCACCGCATTCAATACCAGATTCATGAGCACCTGCTCCATCATATGGCGATCGACCATGACATTCGGCAACCCCTGCCCGAACCCCGTTTCCAACAGGATTCGGTTCGGGGAAAAGAGATGCGTCGTTAAGGCCAACACCCGGTCCACGACGTGATTGATGTCCGTCAGGGCAAATTCTGGCTCATGCTGCTGAGAGAAATCGAGGAGCTGCCGAACGATCTTCTGTACGCGTCGCACGCCGTCTTCCATCGACGACCAATACTCTTCTTGCCGGTTCGGCGACAGCGCCCCCTTCCGCAAGTTGTAGAGACAGTTGAGGATGCCCCCCAGGGGATTGTTGATCTCGTGCGCCACTCCTGCGGCCAGCTTTCCGACCGAGGCCAGTTTCTCCGAGTTCCTGATCTGTTGCTCCAATTTTTTGGTCTCCGTCATGTCGCGCGCGATGCCCAGCACGCCCAGGATCGCCCCCTCGACCCCATGCAGCGGGGAAACACTCACCATCACAGCCCTCGGCTCCCCTGTGCGAGTCACCACTTCGACCTCATAGACCTGCTTCGCACCGATATCCAAGGTGCTCTTGAGACGCTTCCCGCGATGACGTTTGGAAAGAAGGGCGAGGTAGGGGCGCCCGAGCAGATCGTCTTTCCTGTAGCCCCAAGCTTCGATCTTGCTATTGACGTAGGTGAACCGTTGTTCGGTATCGAGGGTATAGATGACATCGTTGGCGTTCTCGAGCAAGTTTTCGAGATACTGCGTGGTCTCTTCAATTTCCCGCGTGCGCTCTTTTACGTTATGTTCCAGCTCCTCCCTGTATGTCTCCAGCTGCCGTTCGAGCCGCTTCCGGTCGGTAATGTCCCGTAGCTGCACCATCACTAACAGTTGGTCGGCCACTCCGACAGGGATCAAGTCCATTTCGACCGGCATGTCCAGTCCTCCGGCATGACGCACCATGATCTCCTGGGTAGACACGTTCCGCTGTCCAGAAATGACGTCGCTCAGCCATCCGCGCAACGAATCGTGATACCCGGAGAGAATGACGTCGAGCAAACTGCGGCCGACCACGGCCGCCTCTGCATACCCCAGTGCTTGCTCCTCACGTTTGTTGACGGCGACGATCATGCCCTTCGAATCCACCATAAACACCGAGTCCGCCACCAAGTCGAACAACGCTTTGTACCGCGCCTGCGAGGCGACGAGCTGTTGCGTTCGCTCCGACACGGCCTGTTCAAGCGTCGTCGTGTACTCTTGCAGATGCCGCTCAAGCCGGTGGCGTTCGGTCACGTCGCGCACAAATGCGCGCGAGTGAACCAACCCACCCCGCTCTTGATCCATCAGCGCCGTGGCATGAATCTCCACATCGATCGGGTGACCATCTTTGGCCAGAAACACCGTCTCCATCGAACTGCGCCCTTGCGCCACCAATCGTTCCAAATATTGCAATACGAGTGGCTCCTGGCCACGCGGCACAAGGTCCCAGAGCCGCATCGCCAGCATCTCATTGAGCGTGTACTTCAGCTTCTCGAGCCCCGTCTTGTTCACATGGACGAATCGGCCGCTCCGGTTCAATTGATAGATCATCTCAGGAGAATGCTCGATCAGATCGCGGTACTTTTCTTCCAGGCGGCGCACATCCACCACACGTTGTTCGATCTGCGCAAACGACCGTTGTAAATTCTCCGCCATCTGATTGAACGCATCGGCGAGCCCTTCGATTTCATCGCCGGTCTTCAGTTCCAATCGCCGGTCCAATCGCCCGCTTCCGATTTCGTGCACCCCGTCGTGTAACAACTGAATGGGCCTGGCGATCCGGCGTGCGACGACCACCCCTGTCCCCCACAGCACAGCGAGCACGAGCAACCCATAGAGCAACACTTTCGCCATGAGTTCGGCGAGCGGCGCATAGGTCTCCTGGGGATCCTGCCGCACCACAGTGATCCACCGATGTCCACCAAGGCTCCCCGGAGCCAAGCTCTCGCCGAATCGGACCGGAGCAAATCCGATCAAGGCGTTCTGGCCCCCATGCGAATCGTCTGCGACAACGGTCCAACCGGCTTCCAGACCGCTGAGGGTACCAATCAATTCAGGCCGCACCGTATGCGCTTCCGGGGCCAGGATTGGACAGATCACAGGAACACCGTCGGAGCTGAACAACATCGCGTGACCGGTCGCCCCAATCGACCCCTCGGCAATGGCATGAAAAATCGTGTCTCGACGCAACAGAATGGTGACCGTGCCGATCACTGTCTCTTTTGTATCGTCAAAAATGGGCGCCGCCACCACGACCACATGAGTCCCGAACGCGGGATCGAAGGCGATCTCGCTCACATAGCCCTTGGAACTTCCCCCCTTTACGACCGCTTGCCACCACGATGTCTTCCCGTAAAAATACTCCACTTGTGGAATGGAGCTGACCACCAGCGCTCCCTGCTGATCGGTCACCAGTATCCCGATATAGTCCGATTTGCGGATATCGTGCCACCGGATGAGGTAGTTCGTGACAATGCGATTGATGAAGAGGGGAAATTCGCTCTGCTTGCCCCGCTGACGCCACCGCTGCTGCCAATCCTTGATCATGCCCTGGATGTTGCGCGCATCCTTTCCCTCATACGTGCGGTTGGCTTCGGTCACGGCGGTGTGGAGAAAGGGGGTCGTGGCAAGCTGCTGGGCCTCGTTCATCCCACGGCTGACCTGCATTTCAATGCGGCGAGCGGCTTCAACGGCGACTTCCTTGAAGTTGGAGCCGGTCACTTCTCGAAGGGCCCGCCGCTCCTCGACGTAGATGAGCGCAAGCAGAAGGGTCAGGGGTAGGAGTCCGACCAGTACGATCGCCGCAATGATTTTGCGCTGGAGATTGTGAGACCGACTCCAGAGTGTCATGGGTGTGCCCCAAGGCGGGTGAGGCAGGCTGAAGGCTGAAGCTGGGAAGGCCGAAGGTCGAGGTTCGAAGTTCTGAACATTTCAGCCTTCAGCCTTCCCCTCGGCCTTCGGGCCACGCCTATCTCACTCACGATTCATGAGCGACTATTTCACCGGACGACTAGCTCCGCTTCAAGAGCCGCCCGGACCCTCCCGGCCAGAGCAACAGCAACGGACTCGCGACGAAGACAGACGAATAGGTCCCGAAGATCACGCCCCACAACAGGGCAAGCGAGAAGTCGTGCAAGACCTCTCCGCCGGCCAGTGTCAGAGGAATCAACACCAACACGACGGTCAAACTCGTAACGATCGTGCGGCTCAAGACTTGGTTGACCGCATTGTTGATGATCGTCTCTTCGCTCTCCCGTCGCCGCATCCGAAGATTTTCTCTGATTCGGTCGAACACGACAACCGTATCCGTCATCGAATAGCCGGCTAACGTCAGCAATGCCGTCACGACGAGCAGGGTAATTTCCTTATCCAGAATATAAAAGGCGCCCAACACCGCCAGCACGTCATGAAAGGTCGCCAACGCCGCGGCGATGCCGAAACGAAGTTCGAACCGCGCCGCCACGTAGATAATGATCCCGGCAAAGGAAATAAGGATCGCAATGAGGGCATCTTCTTGAAGTTTTTTCCCGATAGTCGGTCCGATTTCCGTGCTGGATTCGATCACGAAATGGTTCGAGGAAAATTCCTTCGTAAAGACCGCCACGACCCGATCGGCAACCTTCTCCTCGATGGTTGTCGAAGTCTTCAGGCGGATCAGGAGCTTGTTCTCCTGACCGAACTCTTGCAGCTCGGCGTTGCCCAGGCCGTTCGCCTCCAAGATTTTCCTCGCTTCGTCGATCCGGATCGGTTGGTCGAACTTCAACTGCACAGCGGTTCCGCCCGAGAAATCGATGCCGAGGTTTGCCGACCCTCTGCCAATCTGAATCAGCGCCACAAGTCCCAGCACCACCATGATGCCGGAAAACATAAAGGCCCAGCGGCGCTGCCCCATGAAATCGATCGTGGTTTTTCCGAGAATCTCCAACATGCTGGCTCCTTCGAACTAGATGCTTAACTGTTCCACTTTGCGTCGTTGATTCAAGAGGTCGAAGATGACCTTGGTGCCGATCAGGGCCGTAAACAGATTGATCCCGATTCCGAGACAGAGGGTCACGGCAAATCCTTTGATCGGTCCTGTGCCGAAGAGGAACAGCGCCACCCCTGTGATCAGGGTGGTCACATGAGAGTCGACAATCGTCAACAGCGCCTTGTCATATCCTCCATCCACCGCCAGCCGAACCGCTTTCCCCGATCGCAGCTCTTCGCGAATGCGCTCGAAGATCAAGACGTTCGAATCGACACCCATCCCGATCGTCAGCACAATTCCGGCGATTCCCGGCAAGGTCAGCGTGGCGTTCAGCGCAGAAAGCGCTCCGATCAAACACAACAGATTGAGCGCCAATGCAAAGTCCGCAATCACCCCGGACATCCGGTAATACACGATCATGAAAATGACGACCATGGCGCCGGCAAACAGCGTGGCCTGTACACCTTTCTCGATCGAATCCTTCCCCAGCGACGGCCCGACCGTGAGGTCTTGAATGATCTTGAGCGGAGCTGGCAAGGCGCCGGCCCGGAGCACGATAGCCAAATCATTGGCCTCTTGCATGGAAAAGTTCCCGGTGATTTGCGCGCGTCCTCCGGTAATGCGGTCCTGAATCACCGGCGCTGAATAGATCGTGTTATCGAGTACGACTGCCATGCGCTTCTTGATATTGTCGCTCGTAATCCGTTCGAATTCCCGACCGCCCTTCCCGTCAAATTCGATCGAGACGTACGGATCGTTGAATTGACCGATCGAGACCCGTGCATCGCTCAACACATCGCCGGTCAACATGACCCGCTTTTTTACGAGATAGGGAATGCGATATTCACGGCCGGTGTCTTTTTCAACTCCCCGCTCGAAGAGGATCTGATCGCCTTCCGGCAATTTCCCCTCCACCTGCTTCAGCACATCTGCTTCTTTATCTTTCGGAATACGGGCAGGCAGATCGAGCTTCGGCTGATTGTCCTCGTCAAGCATCTTAAATTCGAGCAACGCGGTTTCCTTGATCAGATCCCTGGCGCGCTTGGGCTCTTTGACACCGGGCAGTTGCACGACGATCTGCTTCAATCCTTGCCGCTGCACGATCGGTTCTGCCACGCCAAACTGGTCGATGCGGTTCCGAATCGTTTCCAGTGCTTGGTTGATCGCAGAGTCCTTGATCCGTTTGGCCTCGACCTCCCGCAGCTCCCACACCAGCCGGTTGGCCGATCCGGCAGATTCCGTTTCGCTGAAGGTCGGATAGTCATCGATCATCTTCTGGATCTGCGCCTTGAGTTCGGCGTTTTGGAATTGAATCGTGACCTGGGCCCGTCCCGTCCGCATCACAGACTCCACGGGAATTTTCTTATCGACCAACAGATCTTGCATGGACGCAACCGATCGATCGACGGCGATCTCGACCGCGCGATCTTCGTCCACTTCCATGACAAGATGAATCCCGCCTTGGAGATCCAAGCCCAAGGTAATGCCTTTGTCCGGCATCACCTTCTTCAGCCAGTCAGGCAACGCCTGATAGAAGGGCTGATAGGAGGGGATAAAGAAGATCACCGACAGCACCACCATCAGCACCAACAATGTTAACCGCCCACCCACTTTTTTCATGTCGTCTGGTACCCCTTTTCCTGCACGGCCTACGAATCCTTATCCTTATCCTCGTCGTCGCCGCCGCGTAATCGAGCAATCTGATCCCGTTGTATCCGAATCTTCGTGCTATCCGCGATCTGCAACGTCACCGTCTCCTTCCCGAGATTCGTCACGGTGCCCCAGATACCAGACGCCGTGACCACCTTGTCGCCCTTCTTCAAGGCCTCCAGCAACGCCTTCTGCTGTTTCGAGCGTTTCTGTTGGGGCAAAATGACCAAGAAATAGAAAATGACGAAGATCAACGCGAATGGAATGAGGGACAGGATCGTACCGGAAGTGGAATTCGCACCCCCTCCACCAAACAGCTGAGCCATTACGACCGATTGCATGACCATAGACACTCCTCCTCGAAAGCGTTAATCCCATCCAGCATGCCGATGCAGATCGACGTCAGCCGCTTCCGCAGCTGAAACGTCCAATGCGGCCCGGTCACGGGATTGGTAAAACTCGTCCCGGAACGACCGTAACGTCCCCTGTGCGATCGCTGACCGCACCTGGCCCATCAGATCGGCGAAATACCAGAGGTTGTGAATCGTATTCAGTCTCGACGACAGCATCTCTTTCACCTGAAAGAGGTGATGCAAATAGGCCCGCGAGTAGCGTGCGCAGACCGGACAGCCGCAGGCCGGATCGATCGGCTGTTCATCCCGAACGTACCGCGCTTGCTTAATCACCACTCGACCGAAACTCGTAAAGAGCGAGCCGGTCCGTCCATGGCGCGAGGGCACCACACAATCGAATAGGTCAATCCCGCGCGCCGCGCCTTCGATCAAATCCTCCGGCATCCCCACACCCATCAGATACCGTGGCTTCGAAGCCGGCAGCTCCGGCACAGTCACATCCAAGATAGCGTACATCTCTGCCTTCGATTCTCCCACCGAGAGCCCGCCGACCGCGTAGCCCTCAAAACCGAGCCCTACGAGGTCGCGCGCCGAGGTTACACGGAGATCTACATCCAAACCGCCTTGCACGATCCCAAAGAGCGCTTGATCCCTGCGACGCCGGCTGGCCTGACATCGTTGTGCCCAAAGGGTGGTCCGCCGCACCGCGTCGCGCACAACTTCTCTCTCAGCCGGCAAAGCCACACAGTGATCGAACGCCATCATGATATCGGCCCCCAGCGCTTCTTCGATCTCGATGGCGGTCTCCGGCGTAATGAAATGCGTGGATCCGTCGAGATGCGACTGAAAACTCACGCCTTCGTCCGTCACCTTGCACAGTTTGGCGAGACTGAAAATCTGAAACCCGCCACTATCCGTCAAGATAGCTCCCGGCCACCCGGTGAACCGATGCAATCCTCCCATCTCAGCCACGATCTTATGTCCAGGCCGTAGATAGAGGTGATAGGCGTTGTTCAGCATGAGGCGAAAGCCGAGCTGCGCTAAATCGGCTGGATCGATCCCCTTCACAGGCCCCAACGTGCCGACCGGCATGAAAGCCGGCGTATCGATCGCGCCATGGGCGGTGCTGAGTCTCCCCAGTCGCGCGCTCGTCTCACGACCCACTTGCTGAACTGAAAAATCCACAGTCCCTCTTACCGGCTACATCTGCTCTGGTGCGGAAATCCCAAGCACGCCGAGTCCATTCTTCAAGACCTGCTGGATACCCCTCATCAGCGCCAGTCGCGCCGCAGTCCGTTCAGAGGTCGGCACCTCTTTCAGCAACCCCTCGCCTGGAACGACTCCCTCGGGCGTAATCGCCAGCAGATCACGGTCCGCAGCGGGAGGCAGAATCCGATGCTTGTTATAAAACGTATGCAACAGCCCAGCTAACTGTTGAAGATAGTAGGTCAGCCGGTGAGGCTCATAGGCCATTGCACTGCCCTGCAGGACCGATGGATAGGCAGAGAGCTTGCGAATCAACCCCAATTCGTCCGGGTCCGTCAATATCGTCAAATCCGTCTCGCTCGGCAGGGGACAGGCGATGCCTCGCGCGGCCGCGACGCGCCAGACACTGGCGATCCTGGCATGGGCATACTGCACATAGTACACGGGATTGTCGGATGACCGCTGTTTGGCCAGTTCCAAGTCAAAATCGAGATGCGAGTTAGAATCGCGCATGAGAAAAAAGAACTTGGCTGCATCGGCCCCGACTTCATCGATGACTTCCCGCATCGTGATGAACTCGCCGGCCCGCTTCGACATTTCCACTTTTTTCCCGCCGCGTAACAAATTCACCATCTGGACCAGCACGACCTGAAGGCGATCTTTCGGATATCCATAGGCCTGCACGACCGCTTGCATGCGAGGAATGTAGCCATGGTGATCCGCACCCCAGACGTCGATGAGGAGATCGTATCCACGCCGCAGCTTATCCTGGTGGTAGGCGATATCGGATGCCAGGTAGGTGTACTCGCCGTCCTGTTTCTGCACAACCCGATCCTTCTCGTCGCCGAATGCCGAAGATCGGAACCACCAGGCGCCTTCCTGCTCGAACAGGAACTGTTGCGATTTCAATTCTTCCAAGACTCGTTGGACGGCTCCTGAGTTCACGAGAGAGGCCTCGCTGAACCAGGACTCGAACTCGACCCCGAAGGACTTCAAGTCCTCGCGAATCAGGCTCAGCAATTCCTGATTGGCAAACGTCCGACAGCGCTCTTCGACTTCCGTGGCCGTACGTCCGGCCAATTCAGGCCCCAGTTGTTGTTTCACTTTTTCGGCCACGGCAGTGATGTAGGCTCCGTGATAGCCCTCTGCCGGAAATTCGACCGGCCGGTTCGATAACTCCTCATACCGTGCAAAAACAGAGGTCCCCAACAATTTCATCTGCCGGCCGGCGTCGTTGATATAGTACTCACTCACGACATCGTACCCGACCGCCTTGAGCATGTTCGCGACTGCCTGCCCGACCGCAGCGCCACGCCCATGTCCTACATGCAACGGACCGGTTGGATTCGCACTGACATACTCCACCAAGACGCGACGCCGTTGCCCCATCTCGGCTCGCCCGTAGGCTGACCCTTCAATCTCAATTTCTCTGAGCACCTCTTGCCAGACGGCTGGCTTGACCGTGAGGTTGAGGAAGCCAGGCCTGACGATCTCGACTCGGTCGAAGAGCTGCTCGCGCTGAGAAAGATTGTCGATGATAATTTGGGCAATATCGTGGGGTGCTCGCTGCTCCGACACAGCGAGAGACATGGCGACCGTCGAGGCTAAGTCTCCCCATTCAGGCCGTTTGGGGGTATCCAAACTCACCTGAGGCCAGGCGTCCGTCTTCAGTTGGCCCTTCTTTTTGGCCCCATTGAGCGCGCTAATCAACGCGCTGGTGACCTTTTCCTGCACGACCCCGCTGGACAAGAAAATAACTCCTAAGTCCTTACCAATGAAAGGGAAAATGAACTGGTCACTTTAGCATACGGGATAGTCAGTGACAAGGCAGCCTGACGGGATTCTCTGCTGAACCGCTGCCTCCTTGAGGTGCGCTAAACAATGTGCCACAAGATCGTCTTGCCGCACATCGAGACAAGGCTTCTCCTGACATTGGCTAACCTCGTCCCATGAACGGCAGAAACAGGGCGCGCCCTGCACCACAGTCACATGAGCGCCACTGGGAGCCCAGCGAGCGGGATCAGTCGGCCCAAATAGAGCAACCGTACGCACCCCCATCGACCCAGCCAGATGAGTGATTCCCGAATCCTGCCCAACAAAGAGACGTGCCTGGGCAAATACGCCGGCAACGGTCAGAAGATCGAGACCCTTCATGACGATCGGTGGATCCCCACATAGTTGGAGAAGTCGCTCAACCGGTTCCCGGTCTGCAGGCCCTTCTAGAATTACCGGAGTCGCCCCAGAAGTCTGAACCGCGATCACGACAGACGCGAGTGCCTCCGGTGCCACACACTTATGGGCACTTCCACTTCCAGGATGGATGACGACAAGAGACTGTCCAGTTGAAAGGCCCGCTGCTTCAAGCCAGGCTTGTCCGAGACGGAGGAGCGGTTTCGTCACTGTCAACAGAACATCTTCTTCATCGTCAGAGGGCGCCTCATTGATTGTTTCAAGAAACCTGTCACGTTGATGTGTCGCCAGAATATCAGTCGAGAACGGAGACCGCACGATCACCTCTCGGACACCGACTGCCTTGAATGTCTCATTCAACGTACCATCGAGATCCTGCATCCAACCAATAGCAAGATCGCAGCCCTCCAACCATGTCTGAGCCTGCCCTGTAATCGATTCCGCACCGGCAAACAAGTCCGTGCAGTTACGCCCCTGCACAGAGGTCCAGGCATCAACGATACGGCATGTGAGAAGCAGCTTTGCGATCTGGTCCTTTGCGAAGAGAACCAGCCAATGCTTGGGAAAGCGGGCTCGCAAGCGAACCATGGCTGGGACTGCCAAGAGCACGTCGCCAAGGCCGCCAGGGTGGATCATCATGATCGTCCTTCTCACGGTAGGCATGACGGTTATCCTAAGTGAGGTGCCCGAGCCAGCAGGGATCTCGCCGCTTCAAGATCCGCCAATGTATTCACGTTGTAAAAGGAACGCCCGGAGGGATCGATGGTGAGCAGGTCTTTCTCAGTGACATATTGCACCCGGAGGGGCGTGTGCGACACCATCTCTTGGATCTTGAGTTGTCGTGCCCCGATCATCTGTTCCAAGACCGGCAAGCATTGTTTGCCATATAAGGCATGCATTGGATGTAACCGGGCATCGAGTTTCGCCATGACAATATCTGCGGTCGCTCTTCGACTCGTAAACTGAGCGATGACCGCCTGATTGAGAAATGGCATGTCGCATGCGACCACGAATACCCATGGAGTCGTTGCCTGCATGAGCCCGCTGTATAACCCTCCGAGACTGCCACAATCTGGCACTAGGTCTCGCACGACTCGAGCGTCGACGCCAAGCGGAGGACTGTCCTGCGCAATGACGACCAGCACATCCTGAAAAGTTGAACGAAGCACCGCCAATCCTCGTTCGAGGAGGGTCTGTTCCCCCACGACGAGATGCCGTTTATCCTCTCCCATTCTTCGGCTTTTTCCTCCGGCGAGAAGGATGCCGGTCACTTCGGTCTCCATGATCATCCTTCAGTTCAGGCGCCAAAAAGAAAGAGGGGGTGGGTCGCCCCCACCCCCTCCTGATGATTCAGACTCTCTCAGTTCAGATGACCGTTAGAGGGCCTTTGCCTTCCGTTTATTGGATCGTCTGGTCAAAATCCAACCTTCCAGAAGAACCACACCACACGCAATCACAATCGGATAGATATAGGCTTCGCGAGGTGTCGGAGGCTCCAGGAAGGTATAGTAGAAGGCCGAGACAGCCATCTTCCGCCCTGCGTCTCCATTATGTCCGTCCCAAGCAAAGAACACCGTGGGAATGTACTGCCCCATTTCAAAGAAGGTATCTTCGTCGTAATCCTGATCCTTCTTGTTGCCCAGGGGGCGCTGAATGATCACCGTCCATCGGCCATTCTTCCACTCAGAAAAAAGTAATTTGCTGCTCTCTTCGTAGTTGTCCCGTTGTTCAAAATCCTTATCCCATCCGGTACCCTTGAAGGCACGAAGTGAACCATCAGCTTCCCATTTCATAATGTCGACTGGGAACTGCTCGTTACTGCCGAACAGATACCGCGGCTTAATCGGTGCGGGAAGCTCTTTCCACTTCACGGCAGTTTCCATGGCGACAGCATCGTTATAGACGGTGTAGTTATTCTGATGCATGGCAATGGAGCCCTCTTCACCGGTCTTGGGATCCTGTTCCTTGACATCGATATTGACTGAGGTCGGAGGCCAGGGTAACTTCCCTTCGGCGACGCTCTTCGTGCGGTCGTCCCACTGGAACATAAACGCGATGTGCGTATCGTTGTAAACCGACTTCATCCATATATCGTCGATCCGATTCACGAAGTTTCGTGGCTTATGGGTGATCTGACCGCCCATCGCGATAATCCGCCTGGCTCGTTTTGTCCACATTTCGTTCTCTGGATCTGCCGAGATCTCTCCCTCAACCACTCCTGAGGACAACACAAAGTTGACCTTTGGCTTGTCTGTCAATAGATCAATCGAGAGGGGCGTCCCATCTGCTTCACGCTCACAGAGTGAGTTCACAAAGTTGGCAATGTGCCAGCGCTCTTCGACGGTGGTATTGTCGGCGAACGAAGGCATCGGAGTGCCGTTGACTCCGGTCGAAAATGTCCGGAAGATGTTCTTGACGTTATAGGGATCTTGCCGGCTTCCTCTGAAGTTCCAACACTTGTGCCAGTTAGCCGGTTGTATGGAAAAACCCCAATCGTCTTTTAGATTGAAGGCATTGCCGTCGCCACGTCCATCAGCACCGTGACACTCGACACACTTCTTCTCGACAACGAGCTCAGCTCCCTTTTTCAGACTCTCCTCCGTCGGAGCAATCGGCTTCAGGTCGCCCATCTGCAAGATGGTTTGGCTTTCTGACTTCTGGTCCGTAAATTTTCGATCTTTCACCAGCTGGGTGGTGATGAATGACAACACTTGGAGCCGTTGCTCTTCCGTCAGAATGCCTTCCCAGGATGGCATGGCGGAACCTGGCAAACCGTGGGTCACCGTCTCAAACAGATCGTTTTGACCAGGGACTGGCTTCTTGGCATCGAACAACGGCAGCTCACCGCTGGCCGTGTGCCGAATCTTGAACGTTCCTTGGTTGAAATTACGGGGGCGCGGCCAGAGACGATCGGCGCCAGGCCCATCGCCCGCGCCATCGACCCCGTGACACCAGACACACTTGGTGAAGTAGACCCGCTTTCCTGCTTCGATCATGTCTGCTGAAGGCTCAGGCGCCAAAGCCCCCGTCTTGAACCCCGCAGGAAGAGTATCTGCGGCAGCGGTTACGCCCCCAGTGATTCCGGAGACCAGGATAACTCCGAAGGCAGTCGTGAGGAGTGCTCCCGCCTTCAGCCTTAACGAATTCTTCATCGCTTCCCTCTTTGTCATAAATCCAGGTTGGTTATACATTCGCTTGAACGACTAGTCCCAGGTCCGTGGGTAATACCCCGTGTGCCAATATTCAAACAAGACGACTTTCCATATTTCATCCACAGTCAGATGCTGTTCCCATGGTGGCATCACAGAGGCCCAGGGAAATCCTTCGTTCGGTAGGCCGATTCCACCCTTTGACACACGCCAGAAAATGAACGTTTCTTGTAACTGCGCAATCGTACCCGGATCGGTAAAGTTCGCCGGGATTGGATTGAACGCGAAGGCATGGAGACCGCGGCCATTCAGATTATCGCCATGGCAGAAGTGGCAATTTTGATAGAAAATCTCTCCGCCTTCACGCACATACTTGAGATACCCTTGTGCATCCTTATCCCAGGGGTTGGCGTTCGGCTTCATTAAGCGGCCCATGCCCTGCTCCACAATATTGGAGTTGCTATACTCCTGATCGTATTTCCCCTCAGGATTGACCCGATAAGGATTCTGCGTGGTCTGCAATGTATAGGTTTTCCCATGCACCTTAGTGCTGGCCGGTGGGGCAGGATGCACCGTCCGCAACTCGATCGGCTCTTCGGATTTCGGGACCATGGCGTTGTATGAGAAGCCGCCGATCAAGATTGGCAGAATAACCAGATAGGCATAACGTAATATCCTGTTACCCCCGGTCTTGGCATCCAAGACATTCATGATCGGCTGTTTGAACTTATTCCAATCTTCTTCGTTCGCCGACACCCACATAAAGATGGCCACGAGAGAGACCGTCCCATACATGGCACGAACGCTGAACGGAATCGGTGGATAGACGCGAAACTTCAAATAGAGAAGAATGAACGCCCAAAAAAGAATCCCTTGCCAAAATCGCGGGAAGGCCATTCCCATGGCACTCATCATATAGCTGATCCCTGTAAAACCCGCCACGAACAGCGTGAGTTCCAAGATTACTTGGACCGGCATGTACCCTTCGATCAGGCGCACGGTATTCGACGGAACGATGCCCACGATCATTCCGGCAAGCAGAAGTATTCCAGCTGCTCCTATAAGTGCCGCAACTGACATTAATGCTTTCATCGGTGAACTCCGTTTACTCGAAAAAGAGATAAATAGCCATGATCACGAAATCTTTGGTGGCGGCGAACCGGCCTTCACCTGCGACAGATAGTCGACGATCTTTTTGATAGCTCCTGCGCTCAACTTCTGGCCGAATATTTTCGGCATGGTATTGTCAGGGAACGGCTTCACCACATAGGCGCTGGGTGAAACGATCGACTCCATGATGTAGTCTGGAACGGTCTTTGCCGATCCCTTGTAGTCTTTATCCTTCATGCGAAGCAAGGCGTTCGTGCCCTCTTCAAGCGCAGGACCAATCGTCCCCTTCGCTCCTGGAATACCGGGGATCGTATGGCAGGCCACGCACGTCGCCTTTTGAAAAATCACATCTACCGTCTCAGTTCCATCTGCCATTAACGCACTAGCCACACCTGTCGCTTCTTCCTGCTGTTTGGGCCGATCTGCCTCAGGAACAAACTTCTCGTATGATTTAATGATCTCTTCGTATGACGGGGCATCGCGCCCTTCACGAAGGTACAGCCAAGTATCTACGGCTGCTAATTCAGGAAGGCTCAACGAGATCGGTGGCTTGTGAATAGCCGGCATGGGGCTTTCTTTATCGTTCGTGCCCTTCACGCCGTAGCCAACTACAACGTAACAGCTTGGGCATGCATGGGACTCAGCGATATATTCCTGGGCATTTTCCGCAGTCCCAGAACCAGGGAACGCTTCTTTTTGGACATAGTCTCTAGCCGCTGCCTTGCCCTTGCTATACTTGGGATCTTCTATTCGCTCCTTGCCAGCTCGCTCCGGAAGGCCTAGCAAGTTGGGAGCACGCTCTCCCAGCATCCCTGCATGGAATGCGTGACAGAGGGGACATTGGCCTTTGCCGACTGCCCCCTGCTCTTTGTTCTTTCCAATTCCACCAAAAATGATCTTCTCACCTTCATCGGCAAGTGCCTGGACAGACATAGAAGCAAAATCTAATTTCACTTCTGCAGGAGGGAATCCACCTTCGACCTGCGGCAACCAGTTCCCATACCCTGACAGGCCTGCGGCAACCAGAAACATGAAACCACCGATCCTCAGCAGTGCGGCTTGACTGGGGAAATAGATCCCCATCATGAAGCAGGTTGCGGTAATGATAACTAAGGAGACCGGAAGCATCCGGTTGGCTTCGTAGAAGCTCCCTTTATAGTGCGCAATCGCCACCATCAGCAAACAGGCGCCAATTGTGCCGATAAAGACCTTGAATAATGCGCGCTTCTTTGCAGCACCATCTTTGACGGATACTATTGAATAGACAAAGAGACAGGCGAGAATCGCGAATAGCGGCCACCCTATCGATAGAGCTTCCTTTACTAGATCGCCCACGGATGTAACCTCCTGAAGTTCTGGTAGGAGGGAGGCATGTTCTTCATGCCCCCACTCCCCCAACCATAATCCTTAAAGATGATTAGTGGCCCCCAGCCGGCTGCGGTGCGCCGCCCGGAACCCCTGCCTTCGCCTCAAGAGGCGCCTTCTTCATCCCGAGGCTTCCTAGCCAGAAGACGAATAGGATGCTCACCCAGAAGAACAGCACATTAAACGAGATCATATTCGCGGCGAAACCCACCGTATGCGTATAGGCCCACGGCGAGTTATCCCGCATAATCTCGTTCACATGCCAGAATAATCGAACCGAAGAACGGATGTATCCCATCAAACCCATCATCCAGGTAAAGGCAGTGGCAAGCATGATCAACGCATATTGCGATCGAACCGATATCTTGCCCCACTCAATGGCCCCCATCTGCTTGGCGCCCTTCATCATGGCGGCATTCAGCGCAAACATGAAGAAGAGGCAGGATAGCGTGGTAGCAACTTGAGGCACTGACAGACCTACCCGCACGTTTGCCGGGATGTAATATCCGTAGATCGCCAGCCAGATGATGTTCACATAGGCGCATCCGAAGAAGATACCCATGAAGATGTTGCCGAATTTCGACCAGGATACAGTCGAGACTTTATTGCCTCGCATATACCAGACGAAACTTAGAATAGTGGTGGTAATAATGACGTTAATTCCACCATTCTTGGCCGACATGACCCCATAGTTTCCCAACACCGGATGCTGTTGCCCTCCCATGGCCTTGAGCTCAGCCGGAGTCATGACGATCGTGTGGGGGGTAATGAACACCAGATAACCGCAGCAGAGAACGAATACGAGATACTTAATATACCGTTGATATTTCTCGGCACCGCGCATCCGGCCAAGCGCCTGCCAGAGATAATAGTTCGTGCTCAAGAAAAGAATGCCGATCATGGTGGCTTGAATGATGAAGAGCCAGGCCAGGAGGCCACCCATGAGTGTAATCCCCATCTGTTGGCGATAGGCATACACCTCGCGCATCAGCCAATAGCCGGCGAACGGCAGAGGAATCAAGAACGCCACGCCGAGCGCCATGGCGATATATCCCATCCAGTCATAGTGCGCACGGTCCTCATCCGTCTTGGAAGCCAAGAACTTGTATGCCGCGTAGGCCGCCACGACACCGCCGCCGAACGCCATATTTCCCAAAATGCGATGCACATTGAGCGGATTCCAGAGAGCGGTATGGATGACGTGCCAGATATTCCCCAGAAACCGGCCCTGCTCATCGACACCGGCCGGCGACATCATGAAGCCGATCCAGGAATTCGCCAGGAACATAAGCAATGTGCCGATCACGTTCAAAACCACGGACATGCTCAAGTGAATCCACTTGAGGAACCCTTCCGTCATCTTGTCCCAACCGTAGTAATAGACGTAGAGGGTTCCGCTCTCCGCCACAAACATCAGCGCATAGATATGCATGACCGGGCGGAAGATACTGGATAAGTAGCCGAAGAATGCGGGATAGAGCGTCAGGTAGGTGAAGATCAGAATACCGCCCAAAATTGCCGTCAGCGAATAGGCCGTCAGGCTGATCTTAATGAAGTCATAGGCGAGCTTGTCATACTTCTTCGCCATTGACTTATCCTTCGTCACCATCCCCATAAATTCGATCACCATGCAGAAGATCGGAACTGCGAGGACGAAACTTCCGTAGTAGAGATGCTGCTGGTTGGCAAACCAGATCAACACACGGCTCTCGAAGTTGTACCGTGGATAATCCCTAGGGCCATCGACGGTCTTCGGAGCAGGGGCGCCGACGACGATACCTTCCGTCTTATAATAGACGTCTCGCCCCTTCTCGACTTTCGCCTCACCATCCTTCTTCACCGCATCGGGCTCATCTGCGCCCATGGCCAGTGACGGAAGCGATACGGCGATGGGAAGCAGAAGAAGGCCAACCATCGCGCACAGCGCCATGATTGAAAATAGCTTCTTCCCGGCTACACGTCCCATGTAATACCTCCTTGATACATTCTGAAAAAGATTCACGCTCTATTTACTGTACGCATAAGCCAGAATCAGCGCAGCAGAACTACCGGGCGCTAGTTCCGGAATAGATACCAAAAATCCAGTCCCTGCGAGTCCATCAAAAAGTGGTCTACTGCTAAAAAATAGGAAATGCACACTGCCAGTGACACCACCACGTAGACAATTGTCATGCCCATCGCACTTCCTCCCTCAGGCTTCGCGGACGTTCAAGAAATCCCAGCGCCGCAGTGGCCCCGCTTAGCAGGGGCACTGAATTCCGGCGAACCAATAAAAGAACCACAGACCCACCGCACAGGTGATGTAAAAAATCATCTTGCCGATTCTGACCTTTATTTCGCTATCTGGTGCTGCTGCCGTGGCCATCGCGTCTCCTTCTCTCCTGATGCAACCCCAATGTGTCCCGAATCAGTTCAGCGAATTTCTTGACACACAGATACCCGTATGTTATTCAAAATTCCCTGCCGCACACAAAAAAATCAGAGGAAATTCGATGAAACGAAAATCCAAAGTGTTCGACATTATAGTTTTGGTCGGTATGGTTGTCAATATACTTTTGGCCGTGTTTCTTATTCTCTACTACTTTGATTTCTTATAGGTTTTGCAGGGTCTTTCTCTTCAGTTTCTCTCTGATTTTTCGCCAGAAACCGCGCAGCGAAACCCGATTGTCTCATCGCGAAAGTCCGCAACCATCTTGCTCCGGCTGGTAATGCGAATATCGGCTCCCGTGGTCGCATAACCACCCCCGCGAAGCACCCGAAATACGCCGTGATCCGGGCTCGGCGGGTTCTGTTCCGGGGCCTCTTCGAAGTAGCGTTCCGCGTACCAGTCGTCCACCCACTCCATCACATTGCCTGCCCCATCCATGACACCGTAGGGGCTCTTATCGGTCGGAACCGTACCGACAATCGCAGAGACCTCATGACCATCCTGCACCCTGGCCCAATTCGCTCCGTTGGGTTGCTCCACATTGCCCCAAGGCCATAGGCGTCCGTCCGATCCTCGCATGGCCTTTTCCCACTCCGCCTCAGTCGGAAGCCGTTTCCCTTTCCAATGGCAATAGGCCTCCGCATCCTCCCATGAGACATAGACCACCGGCTGATTGATGCTCAGCATCTTGCTCATGTTCTTGGCGTAGCGAGCAGGAGGACCCGACTTGCGATGTCCGGTCGCATCCACAAATTGCTGGTATTGAAAGTTGGTCACTTCGTAGCGATCAATGGCAAACGAACCCAGCACCAGCGTACGCTGCGGTCGTTCATCAAACCCGCCATTATTGGTTCCGCGGATGAAAGGCCCTGCCGGAATCGAGATCATTGCTTCCTGGACCGGCTCTTCACGAGAAACTCCATCAGAATTGATCGGTCCCGATGGGAGTGACACTGCGGTATCGGCAGAAGGCGCTTCAAACGGGGTCAGCGTAGTGCCACGGAGGATTCCCATGATTGGAATCGCAGCGAAAGCGAGGACGGCAAGAAGAAACATGACCTTGAATTTAGTTTCGAGCATCTCGGTTATGGCGCAACGGGACTGTCGTTCGCCTCCCCATCATCGCTCGCACAACGAAACCCGATCGTAATATCTGTCCGCCAGGCTTTCGCTGCGAATCGTTTAGATAACCGAGCGGTATGCTCGGTCTCTCGCCAAGACCCTCCGCGCACGACTTTCAAATCCGCACGTTCCGGCCCTTTCGGATCACGATACGGTGCTTTCTGGTAATAATGCTCATCGTACGAGTCTGCAACCCATTCCGCAACATTCCCGGTCATGTCATAGATTCCGTAGGGGCTTCGGCCCGGTTCGAAAGACCCGGGAGGCGCAAGATACCGATATCCATCTTCGCTCCCATCCAGATTGGCGTTGGCGCGGCCGTTCTTGACGGTGTCGCCCCACGCGTATTTCCGCTTTCCCTCACCACGGCCGGCCTTTTCCCATTCCGCTTCCGTAGGAAGGCGTTTTCCCGCCCATTTGCAATAGGCCGCCGCTTCGTCCCATGACATACTCATCGCCGCAAACTCGGGCTGCAGCAGCTTAGATTGATCGTCTTCAAACACTTCGATCTTGGGCAGCTGCCGCTTGGTCATCTTGGCAAACCGGGCATATTCTTCTTGCGAGACTTCTTTCCTGTCGATATAGAATGCGCTTAAAAATACTTGCCGCTCCGGCACCTCGTCCGGGTCGCCATCTTTGCTGCCCATGATGAACGGGCCTTCGGGAACCTGCACCATGTCTCGCCCTTCATCACCTATCTTCGTTTTATACATGGAATAATCCAGCGAGGGCGCGCTGGTCGGCGCAGGTCGAGCCTCGGTCTTGATCGACGAGGCCAGGGCTTTCATCTGTTTCGCCTTGTAGGACTCATAGACCAGCAAACTAATCATCAGGACGAACGCCCCAAAGACAAACACGATCCCGCCGACGAGCACTCCCTTATTTTCCATCGCGTTTTACACTCCTCCGGTTGCAGCCTTTTTCTTTGCCGCGCGCATGTCCAGCAACATCGAAATCTGCACACCGAGAAATCCACCCATAGCGGCGCCGGCCCCCGCACCCACGGATATTCTCTCCGTACCGGCAATGAGCCAGGCAAGCGCCCCGCCCAAGAGAGTGCCCACCAATATACTCGCCAGAAAACGTCGCCCACCCATAAACCCGATGACTCCGCCGAGCACCAACCCTGCCCCACTCGCTAGCGGCATGATACCGCCGCCCATAATGACCCCGATGAGCGTCCCAACGGTTCCCATCACGGCCATGCCGAACAGGATATCCACCACCTTTAAGGCCGCAGCTTGTTTCGTGCCGGACTTGGCCATGCTGACAACGGTCCATTTTTCTAGCGCCCTGCGCTCGCGACTATCGAGCCGAAATCGATTTCTACGCCGGACGCGGCGATGATCGAGATGCCCCAGGCTTTGGCAGCCGGTTCATGCTTGTGAATCCGTTTGAAATCCTCGTACACATTCACACGTTCCTCAAACCATTGACCGACCGCTTTCGTGCCGCTTTGCATCACGATCTCCGAACCGCTGAACATACCGCCTTCGGTCAACGTGCCCTCAGGCTTGGTCACACTCCAGACATACTTCGTAAACACAGGAATAAACATCAGGTCGGTATCCAGCGAGGCATAGATCGCCGCAATCGGCTCAGTGTCCGTCGTCGCTTTTTGCAGGCGCCAGCGCCAGGTGAGGACAGGAAAGGCCTTCGGATCCCAATCGATTTTCTTTTTCTTGATCCTTTGCCCCGCATCCCTCACCGCAAGGAAGCCCACACCATTCTCTGTCTGAACCTTGTAGGCATCCCGCCCTTTAGACTGGCTTCGTTGATTTTCATGCTCCCAATTCAATGGAAATCCTTCTGCATCTTTACCCTGAAAATCCTCCAGAACCAAGGTTTGGCTTTGGGCAGTGCCCGCACCAGCCATCACGAAGCTTCCACAGACCACCAGTCCGACCGCGAGATATCTCCAGATCATAGCCCCTCGCTTCATACTCCCACCCCTTTTGATTTTTATGCCTCTTGCGACGACGACGGCGCCAGCACCCTCGGATCTTCTTTGGCCAACTCTTCTCCCATTGCAGACGACTGGTTACGCTGGCACATCCAGAATAGGGCGAGCACCGCGCCCCAGAACACCATCATATTGAGCGTCACCATCTTCGCCGCAAACGCAAAGTCCGGTGTAAAGGCCCAGGGAGAGACATCGGCCATCAACTCACTCACATGCCATGCCAACCGCCCGGATGAACGGATATAGCCCATGAGACCCATGACCCACGTAAATGCCGCAGCCAATCCGAATAAACCCGCCATGCCCCTGAGAGAAATCTTTCCCCACTGGACCGGCCCATGGAGGAGCGCCCCCTTGAGCATCATGCGATTGATGACCACGCCGACCACAAGGACCGTCAAGGTGGTTGCAGCCTGCGGCGACGACAGCCCGACGCGGAGCTTCGCCGGCAGATAGTACCCATACACTGAGAGCCAGATAATGTTGAGCGCCCCCAAGAAGAACAGCGCGCCGATGAGGATGTTTCCTTTCGTGACCCAAGGCACAACCATCGTTCGATTGGCGCGACGGTAATACAGAAAACTCATGGTGGTCACGAGAATCATGATATTGACCGCGCCGTTCTTTGCCGACATCACTCCATAGTTGCCGACCACGGGATGCGACGCTCCGCCCATCGCCTTTACTTCACTGGCCGACATAAAAACGGTGTGGGGCGTCAGCCACACGAACAGGGCCACCATAAACACCGAGAGCAGCACTTGGTAGTAGGGCTGATACCGTTCCCCGCCACGAAGGCGCGCCATGCTCTGCCAGAGGTAAAAGTTTACTCCCAGGAAGAGGACGCCGATCAAGATGGCCTGCACGACAAAGAGCCAGGTGAGTAAACCACCCATCATCGTCACACCCATACTCTGGCTGAAGGAGTAGACCGATCGCATCAACCAGTAACCGGCAAAGGGCATGGGTAACAATGCGATGACCGTGACAAATAAAAAGATATGCCCGACCCAGTCGAAATAGGCGCTCTCTTTTTCTGACTTGCTGGTGAAGAATCGATAACAGGCGTAGGCCATCACCACCGCCCCACCGGACATGATGTTTGCCAGAAAGCGATGGACGTTCAATGGATTCCACAGAGCCGAATGGAGCAGATGCCAGCCGTTCCCCAAAAACTGTCCTTTCGCATCGACACCAGCCGGAGCCATCATGAAAGCCGACCAGGCGTTTGCCAAGAGCAGCAGCGCCGTCCCAAACAGGTTGCTCAATAGACCGATCGATGCATGAACCCATTTCGAAGCCGGCTCAGCCAGCCGATTCCAGCTATAGTAATAGGTGATGAGCAGCAGCGATTCTCCAAGAAATACGAACGCATAGACCGGCATAAAGGTTTTGAACGTCCCGCCCATGTACCTCATGAAGCTGGGATAGAAATAGAGAAATATCCCCAGCATGATGCTCCCAACCACCGCTGTCACCGACAGGGCGAGGAGTGCGACTTTGGCCAAGTCACGCGCGAGGCCGTCATAGCGAAGCGCGAGTTCAGGCTTTTTGCTGCTGAGCCCAAGAAATTCCAGCAACACGCAAAAAATCGGCAAGGCGAGAACAAACCCTCCGAAGTAGGTGTGGAGTTGCGTGACAAACCACACGACCAATCGGCTGTCGAACGACCCGATGCGCGAGTAGACGGTCTCCTGAGGAGAAGGAGCCGGCGGCCCCTCGGGGGTCCCTGGTGTCTTGAAATACAGATCAGTCGCGTCCTCGGCAAAAGATTGGCTCTGAAGACCCCAGCCAACCCCCAAGGCCGCGAGAACAGCCAACAGCAGGACGGAGCACCCGATGACTTCGTACGCTTTCTTCTTCAAGACCATATTCTTCGCAGGATAGCCGAGCGAGACTGGCGGGACAGGCGAGACGAGGTGGGAATCCAATCTGTCCACATCGCGCCCTTCTCGCATATCTCGCGCTTCACGCGCCACTCGTTGACTTGCCAAGGATTCCCATGACGAAGGGACATCGAAGCAAGGCACTCGACATCGTCTGTCCTTGTTGCTCTTCCACTTGTCGGCGAAACCCAAGATAGTAACAATACAGCGCCATCATGCCTGTCACGAATCCGCCGACGACCATGGCATAGGCAGTGGGAATTCCTGGCTGTTTCAAGAGAAAAATCACACATCCCGCCGCCACAAGATAGTACGTCGCGGCAAAGGAGAGTCCAGGCCACCACCAATATTTGAGCAACTCGCCCGCCTTCGTCTGCAGCATCCCGTGGCGCCATGACGTCTGTGGACGAAGCCCGCCAAAATAGGCACAGAGCGCGACCCCACCCCCCAACACTGCCACAGCGGACAGTTGAACCAGTGCCGCGCCTTGATGCGCCTCGACAAAATACCCCAACGACGCACCCAGTGCTCCGACAACGAGACCGACCGCCACCCAGGGACCAAACTCCATCGCATGACTACCTACCATCGTGCGGAGAGCCGCCCCGTCGGGAAACGTTGGAAATGGCCGGCCCACGAGAGCCACTTTCCGCACATGTCCGATTTCAAAGGCATCTCGCGCGACAGACGTACAGGCAATAATGATGGCCATCATAGCCGGCCCATCCGGATGTTTAAGATAGTCGTACCCAACGACCCAGAGCAGCGCCAAAACCAACAGAGACAACTGGACCCCATACACAAACCCAATCCAGCCGCCAAGCCAAAGCAGTACGCGGCTCCCGTCCTCGCTCGCGATCTTCCCCCAGGCAGTAGCCCGACCGACGCGATAGGCTAATAACGCCGTCACCAACGAGACAAGGCCGCTGATTACCAACAACACGATCGGCTCCGAAAGCGGCAACAGCAACTTGGCCAACCGATAGACCGCGAACGCCACCAACCCAGGCACAAACATGACAATCCGCTTTTTCTTGCGCACAGAGTGTTCTGTCACAGCCAGACTGAGGCTGGGTAACACTCGTAACGCCATTCGATGCAACATTACAACACCAGTGATGGGTGATGGGTGACGGGTGAACAGTGACGTGAAACGTGCGATCCTCTTCGCTCATCACTCATCACCGATCACCCCTCACTCTTCTGTGCGCCCATCCCGAAATAGCGGGCCTTCACTTCTTCCATCAGCGCGACGGTAATGCGCGTCCCGCCACGATCCGCCACGGTCCGTTCTAATTCGATGCGTGCCATGGCACGTACCGGCGCCGGCACTCTCTCCAAGCGGCGTTCTGCTTCGGATGTCCACTCGATGCGTTCGCCGGTCCTTGGACGGAGCAATATGTCATAGGTGACGACCCGTTCTCCTCTCACCCGCATATCCTGTTCGACTTCACCACGCACGAGCGGGGCCAGATACGGAGGCATGCGGTCCAGCCGATGGATTGCATCGTCGGTCCACATCATCCGATCGACGAGCCCGCCTGGTTGACCAGCGGGGACATCGACCCCGATTTTCAGCCCACAGCCGCGACATTCTGTCCGAATGAACCACTGGGGTGTCCCGTCCCCATACGAACGTTCTTCAACCCCCTCGGTATGCATCCAGCGACCGCAGCCACAGGTCAGCATTGCAAGTTCTCAGTACTGAGTGCTGAGTGCTGAGTGCGAAAGACTTGGAAATTAACTTCTCGGACCGGAACCTTAGGCGTTTCTGAAACCTCAGCACTCAGCACTCGGATCACAGCACTCATACGAATCACCCGATCTTGCCTGGGTACAAGAGATAGAGCATTGTGTAGGTGGTGGTTCCGGTCACAAAGAGGACGCAATACACGACCATCGTGAACCGCCCGAGCGCCCGATGGCGGCGCGCGCCGTTCGGCCAGATTCGCTGGATCGTCATCTCAACCGAGAACACAATGGCGATCAGAGTTAACAAGCTAAGATACACTTCGAATTTCCGCATCGAAAAATCGGCGGTGGCAATGCGCGAGAAGAACAACAACATAACCAGCGCCGTGAGCGTACCAAAAACCACCCCGACCTTCCTCCACGTCGTAAGCAACAGTGTCTCCTTGAGCGATCGGACCCCATCGATCACTTGTTGCGCGCGAAAACCCAGCACGATCATGTAGATCGCCATGATCAATCCGAGAATGACCAGAATGATATGCACCGTCAGCACAGGGATGAAGACATAATCATAGAGGGCTTGCGACCCGCCAAAGCCTTCCTTCCCTTCAAAGGCCAACACGCCTAATTGGCGAAATAAATAGTAGCTTATGAAGAACGCCAACATGGCGATCATTCCGCCAAACATCATCCAATGATGAGCATCTGCCCGGCGTCTCTTCGCCTGAATCCAGCCGATTACAAAGAGCCCCGTAAAGAACGTCGCCATGAGCTGGCTCATATCAGCCCCGACCGTAGCGTGGGTTCCAAAAAATCCCGGCTCTCTCAGCCATTCAAGCATGCTGCCCCTTGTCGCTCGTGGTTTGTCTGGTTCATCTGGTTTGTTTGGTTTATCTGGTTAGTTTCGTTCAACCAAAAACCAGACAAACCAAACAGACCAGAGCAACCAGTCGGCTCTCACGCTTCACAAGCCTTCACGCCCTGAACCACCGCTGACGGCTCCAGTTCTGTGACCGTTGGGAAACCCGCCTCCCCCATCCACTGAATTGCGTCTGCAGTCTTGTAGCAGCCGCCTCGCTCTGTGTTCACGAGAATGTGGACCGCAAACGCGGTCGTCCAGGCCGGACCGGTTCCTGCCTCATTTAAGAATCGATCCTTGATGACTAACTTGCCGCCAGGCGCCAAATGGGTCCAAACCCTCTTCACCAAAGCTGCGTTCGTCGAAAAATCTTGATAATGCAAGATGTCGGACATCAGTGCCACATCGTAGGGTCCGCCCAGTCCATCCTTGTTAAAGTCGCCAGGACGCAACGTGATCCTCGATTCCAGGCCAGCTTCTTTGACCGTTCGTTCCGTGAGCCGGAGCGTCGCAGGCAAATCGAACACCGTGGCAGTCAGCTTAGGATAGGCCTGACAGAACGCAATCGCGTTCGTCCCAGCTCCGCCTCCCAAATCCAGAAATCGCACCGGCCCACTTAGCTGTAGCCGCTTGGCAAGGTCTGGCCCACTCTGCTGTCCGATCCGATGGAGTACCGCCAGTACGTTGCTGCCTAGATCAGGATCAGTCTCAAAGACATGCCGGTCGACCGACCGCTGTCCTGTGCGAATCGTCTGTTCCAGCTTGCCCCAGTTGTCCCATTCCGCATCGTGAAGCAGCAGGAGATGCCCGATATATTGTGCAGAATTACGGACCAGATGAGTGGCCGCGGCCGTCGAATTCCCATAGGAATCCCCGTCCTTTTCCAACAGTCGCATCGCAACAAGAGCATTCAGCAACAGCCCCAGCGTCTGTGCATGGGCGCCGATTCGATCGGCCACTTCGGAAAGAATTTTTCGCTTCCCGTCCAAGGCAGAAAACACATCCAGCCTGACGGCCGTGAGCAGGATTTTCGTCTCCCAGTAGTACCCAAGCTGGAAGATTTCCGCGAGCGAAAGTTCTCGTGACACACCACGTCCCTCAAGCAAATCGCTTTGAAACTCGCCATCTTACCTAGATCGGAAACTGAAAGGCAAGGCGGCGAATTCGAATGGGGAGAAGCCTTCCTTTCGCTCCCCAGCGACCATGATCTACGCTATACAGACTAGTTTCTCTACCCATGTAAAAGGGGGATACTCTCAAGAGACAGAAGCAACGGGACAAAAAACGCCGGACCCAGATGCCAGACACTTGCAGACAGAAATCACCCATACACGGTTGTACCTACCTCAGCCGCTGGGATGGTATGATAAAGCCAGTGGCTGAGGAATGGTCCAGAATGAGAAGAGAAGAAGTTCAATGCAGATCATGGCGCTATCTTTATAGCGCCATTCTATTTATGCTCTCGCTATCGGGGTGTGGCGCCATCCTCCATGGCGGGAAGCAAGAGATAACCTTCGATTCAAAACCGCCTGGAGCTACCGTCAAACTCGATAATGGGGCTCAATTTTTCACCCCTCACACGATGGCATTATCACGATCGTCAAATCATCACGCGATATTCACAAAAGACGGCTATGAACCACAGCAGGTCGTGATCCAGCATAATTTCCTCGTGGGACCGTCCATCGTCGGCAACATCCTCCCGCTCTTTCCGATTGGCTTGGCCATCGATATTATGACTGGGGCAGCCTGGGGATTTGAGCAGGAGTACCTCGCGATCGACCTGACAAAAGCAAAGGCACAGCCATGACTACCTGCGCGACAACGCGATATCCCATGTTTTGGGCTTGTCTGCTCGGACTGGCTGGCCTGGTACTCGCTACGTCAAGCTGTACTGAACCGACTGTGAGCTCTTCAACGAATGAACAGACGCTCGAAACCAGCCTAGATCACCATGGTGTGCAATTCGACACGACGACATCTCGCCCAATCCCCTTCACGCTGGCTCCCGGATCGAAATTGGGACTGCTTCATGACGACCGAGATGAAGTAGAGCGGCATGTGCGCGTAACCCTGGAACAAGCAGTTTTCTCTCTGAAGGCGTCGATCCCAAGCCTCATTGTGGTGGAACGGCGCAGCATCGACGATCTCCAAAAAGAGTTTAAGTTCCAAGCCAGAGGATTGGTCAAGGATCAAGATCTGGCAAAGATCGGACATTTCCTGGGATTGGACTATGTCGTGGTCTTCGATCCGATCTATCACGACTTGAACGAGTTGTACGGGCTCAAAAATCAGATCGACACATGGAACGTGGTGCTCCCCCTGAAGGTCATTGCCGTGAACACGGCTGAGGTAAAGCTCCACTGTCTCGCGACCGTCAAAGCGAAAGTGGGGAGGCAGATGAAGGCATCGGAAGTGCGCCTCCTCAATCGGGAAGCCCTCAGCATCGCGGCCACTCTCGCCAGCCAGTGCCTATCCGCCTCGCTTACTGACGCGACTCCCCACTTCTAGCCAAAACAAGGGTCGCGGTCAGCAACGTAGAGTCTACCCAAAGAAGATCTGCCTGTTGTTGCACTACAGAACACAGAGGCGCGCTGAGGGAGGAGAAAAAAATTTCTTTCCCCCCAGCGGCATACCGCACAGAAGCTAATACCCGTAATAATGCCCGTAATAGCGGTGGTAATGGAGGCAGTTCCGATACTGATAGTAGGAATACATTAGGTTGCCACAAGTCCACCCAGGCTGCCAGTTCGACGGCGGCTTTTGTTGCGGAGGAGGAAGCCCATTCTTGAGTGCTTGCGCAAGATAGGCATCGAGCGCGCCTTGGTCTCCAGCATTGAACGGCCGCTCCATCGTTTGTTGGTTCATGGCCTTCTGCATGGCTTCCATGTCTTCTTTTTCCCCAGCGAGAACCATGCTGTACGCCGATGCCATGATCCCAAGGATAAGAAAACCGCGCAGCACACAATTCAACGGACCTTTCATCATGTTGTGTCGCATGCTCGACCTCGCTTGATTAAGGTGTTGTCGCCAACTGGGAGGGAACGTGTTCTCCCTGCTGGTGCGCATCACGTAACCTGATCATCACGAAAGGAATACCTGCCTCGACTCACCTATCCCTCAAAATAATCCAGACAGCGACTTCGTCAGTCCTTGCGTGAGAGCTGGGGCCGCTTCTTCGTACTCAAGATTCGCTTTGTTGGCCGTGCTGACAACCCTGGTGCGATACTTCTTGAACTTTGTCACCTCGGAAGAAGATTGTTGTGACGACCCCCCAATGCCTTGCTTCAAACTTTGTTGACTATCCTGCCGCACAATCACCCCCTCTGCAGCTTTTTCAACCAACTGAATATCGGTCACGACCATAAACAGCACATCCTTCACAAAAGCGCCCGTCACATGTTCCGTGACGCCTCCGAGGGCACCGCCAATAAGCCCCCCGCCAATGGCACCTCCATATCCTCCGGCTGCATAACCGACCCCGCCGCCTGCCACCGCACCGAGCGCAATCGCCCCACCATACCCACTGTTCAAGGCCGCTGCAGCAGCTGTCGGATCGGTTTTGGCCACGCTGAGGACATTGGCTTGGAGCCGATAGTACGCCTTATTGGGATCCTCCGTGATGCGATAGCCTTTCTTTAGCATCGCTTCTTTAAGCGGTCCCGCAATATCAAAGTTGTCCTTATCCGAGGTGTTGCGGATCTGGATATGCATGATCATCTTTTCTGGCCCGACAGGATCTAGAAAGACCGTCTCGCTCATCTTCGTCTGCACATCGAGGTTCCGTTTGCTGATCATGATTTCTGAAGCCGCGCATCCGGACAGAAACATGAGCGCCAGGCCTCCCACGGCGACACGCGCCAGCGCGAGCGATTGTAGACCCTTCATCCTGTTCATCAACATCCTCCTTCGTAAAAAATTATCGCCCGATTTCAGAAAAAAGTCCTGCTTCATAGGTCCATGGACACATCACTCATACCACCAAATGAAAATCACATCTTGCAGGCACAATGGTCCAACATCTTTGGCCCATGCGGGCTTAGCCGCACTTCTCCAGGCCTGAAGGGAACATAATTTACGTTCGATGAAGAAGAGAAACTGAAGAGATGAGTATCGAAAAAAGGAACGGCAGGGGCGCAATCCATAAGTACGCGTGAGATCGACTCAGGGTTACGGAGAGGGAAACAGCTCATGCGCAAGATGGCACCTCCTGCAACTCCTTGCGTTCACCATTCGAACCCCAGCGGAATTGAACCGCGCATCATCGCCACATTGATTGCAGCGAGCTACCTTATGCTCTTATTTGCAATCTCCCGTCAAGCGATCTTTCTGGAGTCTACGCGCAACATGGGGCAAAAAATAGGCCGCGCCCAAGCATTCACAGTATTGAAAGCAGAGACTTTTACAAGGTCGGACAAGAAACATTTGAGGGCGATGAAGCGCAGACGAGAGAATAGGTTCTTCGATTCAGAAAATACTACCGTTTATTCAGATGTTTATACAGCACACGCCTTTTTGCTTCCGTTCAGCTTCCATCTGATGGCCCAGGCCTCAAATGTTTCAGTCAACTGAATGCCTCTAAGGATGGCACGTGCTCGAGCCTACATCTTCACGACGGCAAAGCGGCCCCGCCCTGAGGCGGTCTTGATGCTCACAAAACTGAGGTGATGATCACCGAGCTGCTGGTAGAGAGGTAGGTAAGAGTCAACCGATGGAGCAGATAGACACAAGCAGGGGTTGGAAGATATAGACTAAGAGAAAACAAAGAGCAAATGGCGTATAGCCGATAGCTCGGAGTTCATGACAAAGGGCTCAGCGAGTTACCCCGCTGAGCCCTTCATTGCGGGTTGCCCCGCTCATGCACACTCTCGCTTACTTGATTTCAGCCTTGAGATTGGCTGTTCCGCCATCTGTCACATCAACCTCAAACTCCACTTTCTTACCCTTGGCGGCGAAGGGATGCCAGGCCACGACCTTGTGCTTGCCGGCCGGCACATCCTTGATCTCGAAGGAACCATCGTCCTTCACGACCGCAAAATGCGGGCTCGACACAGGGAGGAAGAAGCCCTGCATGAACTCATGCTGGTCGCACTGTAAACGATAGAACCCATCTTTCTCGGCTCCGCCACGGAACACCACTGGCTTGTCGAGCTTGTCACCCTTCTTGGCCAAACCGATGTTGAAACCGGTGGCCGAGCTGGTGCCCTTTACTACAAAGCTGTGCGGATTGTGGAGCACACCTTGGAGCGACTTTGGATCATCCGGATCGGCGTCAAGGTTCTCAACCTTGAAAGACTTGTTATTCACCACTACACCAGCGAACGGCAAAAACTCGCAGAACGCCGCCGTCACTTCCGTACCGCTATACCCATCCATGAACGCCTTATCTTCGACATCGATGACGGCAACCACCGCATGCTTCAAACCGCCATCCTTACCGACTTCGATGGTCTTCAAGAACCGCTTATCCCCATCCATCAACGACTTGTTTGGATTCTGTGGACAGAACTTGGGATTGGGGAACTTCGAGAACAAAAATTCTTTCTGCTCGGACTTTCCGGCAAAGGTCACCTTGCCGGAAATCGTTCCGCCTGCGAACGAGGTGAGAGGCGCCGCAACGAACGCGACGGCTGCCACGCCAAATATGACTAATAGTGCACTCTTCATGGGACTGCCTCCTTGTGATTAACGATAGACCCTGATTCCTAGCTCGCTGTTCCCTTCCTTTATCCACCGGCCCGATGAGAGAAAGATGGAAACAGCTTCCTCTCTGGTGTGCTCGATCGACGATATACTGGCGAGTCTGGTCTTGGACCGAGTATGTATATAAAATCCTACCGTATCCTGTCAATCCGAAACAAGAGGCCGAAAAAGCCCGGTCAACGCCGCACGGGCTACTAACCTAGCTTTTGTTCGTCCTGGTCAACCCAAGCGATTTCATCGACTGCTGCGCAGCGGCACGAGCCTTGGTAGCGGGATTGAGCAACTGTCCTGGGTCGGCATGGATGCCGATATCCGATACACGGTTGCATTGCCGAATCACTTCATTGAGGGGAGTCATGGCATTGGCCTGATAGGGATCTGACAATGAGAGCTGTTTGATGAGTGTCTCGGCATACCGTTTCGCCTCTCCGCAATGATGGACGATGGCCTTGGCATCTCCCATCCCGCCATGCGCCACCATTTCTTCAACGTTCTTCATCAAACCGTTGCCCTGCTCTTGCAAACTCATCGTCGATGGCTCTGATGCGCGCACAGCGCTTTCACCTGAGACAAAAGAACACCATAGGATGGCTAGGCCTACCAGCATAACCGTCTGTATACTCCAGCCTCTGGTCATCTATAGCAGTCTCATGCTTACGTCTTCACAGACTGATGACAGATAGAATTACCACCGACGATCCCCGTAGATGCTCAGAAAAACTCTCCGGCAAGGCCGCAGCGAACTATCACTTTATTAAAAGGGTGGCTGGGATGATCCCAACTGCGCGCGTCCAACGAGGGCTTTCTCAAGCCGCGCGTTGCGCGAGCAAGGGGATCGTCCCAACTACCCCACTCCTTTTTCAGCATCCTGCTAATATCGACCCTTCGGCGCCAGCGGAGTAGATGTCAGATCACGGTAGAGACGGTGAAACTCTTCCGTCGTGAGATGTTCATTCTGTAGTTGAGCGAGTGCGGCCTGATCGATGGGATACTCAACCGTGTCGTCATAGTTCGACGATGCGATCGTCACAAATCGTGGAGGGAAGAGCCGCTCTGGAAGCAGAATCCCCACACCGAGGTTATATTTCAACGCCAACCTGATCGCATCTCGCGCCTTGTCAGCCGGAACTTCTCGGCCTAGGCCGATGTTTTGCGGAGGCTGTCCCTGTCTAGCAAACTGAAAGTGGACGTTGGGCATCCCTGCTTGGACAAATTCTTCCTTCAATGAGGCTATTTGACTCTTGTACTGGCTCGCCAGTACGACTTCGACACGGCTGACCGCTGGCGCCGATGCGACTTCAGCCGCGACCGCATGAGCTCCTATCACACAAGCACAGACAGCGAGCGCCACCGCATGAAAATATCGTGAACTGACCATGTTTGTTCGACTCAAAACCTGAATCCCAACGATGTGGTGCCGTTCGCCGCTACAGTTACGTCTTGCACTTTCTCTCCCAGTGTCGGATGCCAGGCCTTGATCCGATACGTGCCTGCCGGAAGATCCTTGATCTCAAAGCTCCCCTCCGTACCAGTGATCGCATAATACGGATTCTCGACGGCAAGCCCATGTCCCTGCATGAAAGGATGCATGCCGCATTGCATGATGACGTCGCGGCGGTTCCCGGTGAAGTGGATGGTGTCACTTGTACCGGACTTGGTAAGCGACGGCCGATGAAACATGATGAACACGTGATCGCGATCCCGTTCATAGATCTGCAAATCGTGGGATACGGGGTCAAGATTTATCACTGTCAATGGGTGAAGTTCCCGCATGACCGATACGAACGGCACGAATTGACAGATATTCGCTTCCAGTTTCGTTTCCGTAAGCTCGAAGGGTTTGCCTTTCTCAATATTCGCGATCGTCACGATTACATCTTTCAGACCTTGCTGTGCTCCAACGGTTACTTCTCGAAGCAGTCGGTACCCGGACCCATCGGATAATGCCCCGCAATAGACTTGATCGGGATACCGGCGAAGCTCGAACGGTGTGGGCGGCGGAAGTTCGCCGGAAAACTGCACGGTCCCAGTTACTGTGCCTCCGTTCGTTACCGTTCCTTCCTCGTAGGCCCAGGCCGTGATCGGACAGATCACGAAAACGCTTAGAATAATCGCGTGACAGATAGAAGCCACAATGCGCCCGCCATGTACAATCATGCTCACCACCATAAAATAGAAACAAATAGAAAGAAAATAGATGGGGGGAGTATGTCTACTCCCCCCATTGTCAGAACGATCTTAACCGGCCTCGTACTCGTTCCGGCAAAACCTTCACTTCGTCATCGAGCCGACGTTCGCGAAATGGCCCCTCCGTCATTCCCATTCTCCGCCCTCTTGGTTGGCGGAACCTGGGGCATCAACGGAAGAATCCGCTGATCGTCAATCGGCAGTACCTTGAAGAGGCCCCATTGTCCTGCGTTGGCATATGCCGGACGTTGGTTTTTCCACATATAGTCGCCAACGATCTTATTCGGACCTCCGGCGCCGCCCGTAAGATAGGCGTTAATCACTTCGGAACCCCCGAACTCCATGGTGCTGACCTGGTCAGCGCCCTGCGAATACGGCTCATGCGGCCACTCGTGGCCATCGACCGTGAACAGCTGAACCTGCTCGCTGAACGCGCCGAGCACGTGAATGGCCACCGGATCTCCGACATGTGCCTGCAACAGCGGCGTCGCGGGCGCAGCCCCGGCTTTGACGCAACTGAAGATCTCCGGTATATCGCAGCCCTTTTCCATCCGCCAGGCGGTCGGTTCCGACTGATAATTCACGGCCGTGATGCCGGCCGCCTGTTGGATATAGGGCATGAAGCTCACGCCTATAATGTTATCTTCGTCCTGGAACATCAACGAAAAGGAACGATAGTTCTTTCTGTTTTCGTTCCCTGGAATCGTCCGATCCACGAGCACATCGGCGCGCCAGCTGCTCTTCATCGTGACATCGGCGCCCGTCATTGGATCGCGGTAGTTCGATCCCTTCGGACCGACAATGATCGAGCCGAACAGGCCATTGCGTGGATTCTCAACCACGTTCCCCCAATCTTGAATGAGGGCGGCCAGCTCTCCGTACTCCGGGTGAGCAAAATAGGTGTATGTTTTGCTCTGTCCCGGACCGATCGTTTGATCGCCCGGGTTGTTGCCGACATTGGCGCCGAACGAATCTTTCGGATCGAACGCCATCATATCGACGTGGAATCCTGCCCGTTCTTTTGCCATCTCATTTTTCAGATTGATCTTGATGCAATCGCCGACGTTCACATGCAGGGTCAGTGGACTCGGCCTGAGTTCGCCGGCCTTGACCTTGCCACGATCACCGTCGAGCACGTACATCTTGCCCTGCTCGTTCCCAAACACCATCTTCCGTTCCAAATCGACTTCCATCACACCCGGCGTCCCTTCGTGGTACCGGATGTTCTGGTCGATCGCCGACACGTTGAAGGTCTTCACGGGAGCGTCTGCGGGACAGACCGACGGAGCGGACTTTTGAATCTGCTCACGGCTCGGCAAAGGCTTCAGATCCCCTTGCAGTTCATCGAAGACCCGGAAGATTCCCCAACTGCCTTCCGCGAAGTGGGAGGCGCGGCCGCTATAGTAGAGATAGTCGCCGGCCTGTTTCTGCGGTCCCCCCGCAGCTGGAATCGCTGGATCGTAGCGCTCCCCGATCGCCAGGTGAATCGTACTCCGCGGCATGGCGGTCGTCGAATACCGTTCCATCGGGAACCAATGGCCTGTCACGTGCCAAGTATGCACTTCGTTTGCAGATCCTACCAGGGCACGCACCAGAATCGGATCGCCTAGATAGGCCCTCAACAACGGAGTGCCTGGATCACCGTGAATACCGGACACAAAGAGTTTCGACGGGTCAGGATTATTGGCTAGACGCACACTCAACGGCTCCACGCGCATGCTATAGCCGCTTCCTGTGGTGGCTTCGCCGCCGTTCAGAAACCACATCGGCGACTTATTGATTCGCTCCGGGAACTGATGAGACGGAGGCCCATCGACGGTGGTCGCCCCCACTCTCGCTTGCGGATTATCGGTGGTGATCAATTCCGCCGTCCGGGCGTTGCTGTCCATGATATGCATCATGACTTCGCGGAAACTGCCACGGATATGGGCGGAGACGGGCTCCAGGGTATGGATGTCCGCAATAGGGCCGCTCCGGATTTCTTTCCCGGTAACCGGATCGTGATAGGTCGACCGCGGCGGCTCGGTAATAAACGCTGAGAACAACCCATGTCCCCAGGTATCGGTTCCGAAGACATGGTCGTGCCAGTACACGGTGCCGAGATCGGCATCGACATACCAGCGCTCTCGGATGAATTCGACGCTGGCGATATCGTTCTTGCTGTGCGCGTACTTCAACGGCGCATCGAACGTGATGGTCTTTCCGTTGATGGTTTTGATACGCGCCACTTCGAAGTATTTTGGATCGTCCATCCCTACGCCAAGTTCAATGTTCACATGGAACTTGGACGCATCGCCCACTGTGATGCTGTGCGCGCCGGCTTTCGTATCTGCCGTCAGCACCGTGTTTCCGGGAAGGGGCATTCCCTTTTCCGGTTGAGGATCCTTCAACATGGTGAAGGCGCGCAACGACATGTCGTATGAAAACCCGATCGTCGGGCCATCGGATGCGCTGGTATCGAATTGGAAGAAGTGCGGATGAAGATTGATCTTGTTCGACCATCCAGTCCGCGCATCATCCGGTATTTCGTTCTTAAAAATGATGTCGACGCAATCGTACACGTTTCCGCGAATGACCAACGGAAGTTGCTTTTTTGGATTCTTGCGAACTTCAGCCTCTTCCTCATGCAACACATAGATCATTCCAATTGGATCGACAAGCGCGGCAGATTTAAACGTCGCCGGCTTGAGCGTAATCGGCAGTATAATGGAATGAATCGTGTAGAACTTGCGCGGAGAATTTTCCGGACACAAGCTCCAAGGCCCCTGCTCACCTGGCTTGGCCTGTTCCGTGCTTCTCGTTCCATCTTCACGTACACGGAAAGGTTCTAGCCACGGTGCTCCGCCATGATTCGGGGCAAACGGAGGCCGCTTCCCAAGATGTGGACGCAGCCAGGGGAAGGCCAGTTTTCCGGTTTGAGGATCGAACGTAATGGCCGGACGCTTCAGAGGGGTCGGAGATTGGTAGTCAGCCCACTTGTGCGGTGTCTCCGGCTCGTTGAGCGCCAGCGTACCGTCCCACTTCCAATTCACCACCGTCGCGTCATTCGCCTTGGCCTGCTGCACTTGATCTTCCGTCTTGCCAGGCAAACCTTGCGGCGGCAGCATGTACTCGACCCAATCCTTGATTGAGACCTTCACCGGATTGGATTTCCAATCCGTCTTATCTTTCGTAACCTCGTACTTCTTTCCACCGTACCAATCCACGGTGGTGCCGACCAACTTATCCGAGCTAACCGCGAGCTTGATCTTCCCCTTGCGATCAGGAAGTTCGACGAGCGGCTTCATCACGTCAGTTTGGAACCCGGTCGACTGCAACGTGTTGTAGACACGCCAGAATCCCCACATTCCCGTCACATAGTGCTGCGGGATATGGCAGTGAAACACAAACTCACCGGCCAAGGCCTGCAAGCCGCCGGAACCGCCCTCGGTCACCTCATCGTAAATCTCCGACGGACCGATAGTCTGCACATCCAGCCGATCCGACGGATCGCTGATAGGCGGAAACTTCACCGGGCCGTTCTTGGATAAGGTCGGATCGATCCTGCTGGTGCCAGGCTGTCTGGCCCACCGGATCGAACCGCCATGCAGATGGTGCGAGTGCACGATTTCAGACCCACCGACCATCCGGAACGTAGCCGGATCCCCCAAATATGAGCGGGGAACCGTGGTTGCAGGATCGCCGAACGTATAGGATCCGTAGCCCTGCGACTCATCTGCAAACCCGACGAGGTGCTCCTGCATCTCAAGTCTTGTGCCGTGTGGTTCGCTACGGTAGTTGAGCAAGCGAGCTGCTGGCCGGTAGGTGTCCGTGTGCGGATCACGCTGCGGCAACATGTCGCCTTTGCGGTTCAACAGTCGAAACGTCTCGTCTCCCGCCTCGTGATAGAAAATGACAAATTCGCGGAAGTCCGAGGCGTTCGCCAGATCAATCATGGCCTCCCAGCCGCTCTTCATTTCCTCGCCGGTAAAGGGGCTCAGATGTCGCGCCCCTCGCTGCTCGACCACAAGCGAACCCAGCAGGCCCAAGGAATACTGCTCTCTGGTCGCATGGCTGTGGAACGCGCGCCCGCCTACCTGAAGATCAATGGGAATGTACCACTCGAACTCGCCAGTCTTTCCGGTTGGCACCAGTGCATCGGGATTATTGGCGGTCGCCGGCTTGCCCGTGCTGGCAACAAGCATCTGCGAGCCGTTGATGATCATGTTGGTCGGTTCGTCAGCAATCTGATTTCTCAATGTGACCCGGAGACAATCCCCTTGGTTCGCTCGAATGACCAACGGTTGGATCAGATCGCCCTGCAAACCGTTCGACACTGCGCCTGTGGCAAACGTCGGATCGTCGCTTTCCCGAGCAGCTTTGTTTTTTTCCTCTTCCGCCCGCACACCTGCCACATTCTCGGTTAGCGCATACATGTAACCTGGATAGAAATCCCCAAATCGATTCACGGTGATTTCAACGTTGATCGTGGAAATATCGAAGGCACGGACAGGGGCTTGCGCCGGACAGCGAGCGCCTTGCGTGACCTTCACCTTATCCTGATCTTCCGCGACGAGCAGTATCCCCTGCTGCATCGCATGGGCTCCGGCGCCCTGGAACGGCCCTTTGCTCTGCACCTGCCGCTCGATTTGCTCGATGGCCTTCGACATCTTGTCCATCAGCATCGGACCCGCCTGTGTATTCACCGGTGTCGCGACATCGACAGCGGAATCCACTGCAACATGCGCGTCGTGCGACATGACCGCAAACACAGGCGTCGCCTCGGCAAACCAAAGACAGGACGCAAGCCCCATCACCCCGGCCCCCACCCACTTCAGTGATGCACCCATAACGTTTAGCCTCCTCCTTTAATCGGTCACTATACTGATCCGTCGAATATCCATTTTTTCTCTGGTGCAATTAGGAGTCTGATAAAAATCGGGTTATTCAGACCACAGACGAGGGGCTTGAGTCAAGAGGGAATCTTGTCCAAAGTCGCCGGTCTCTCCTTCGCTCAGGTAACACAACGCCTCACGCAGTTTCTGGACGGCGAACACCTCTCAAATTGGCGCAGCACGGATGATGGTTCCGGCCTCTGACGCCTGAGAATCTCTTCTTCGATGCGCCCACCTCCGCTTCTGTGCGATAATGGCGACTATGCTTGTAAAGCGTTGGCTGGTAGGCGATCCGCTCAAGAGTACTCAGGCAGTACACGAACGACTGTCGAAAACCCTCGCTCTCGCGATCTTTTCCTCGAACGCGATCTCTTCCGTGGCCTATGCCACGGAAGAAATCTTGCTCGTGCTGGTCCTTGCAGGAACTGCCGCCGTTGCCTGGTCCATTCCCATCAGCCTTGCAATTCTGTTTCTCGTCGTCGTCCTGACCATTTCCTACCGTCAAATCATCTACGAATACCCGGCAGGTGGCGGGGCCTATATCGTAGCCCGCAACAATATAGGGGAACTGCCGTCACTGATCGCCGCAGCGGCGTTGATAATCGACTATGTCCTCACGGTAGCCGTCAGCGTGGCGGCAGGCATCGCGGCCCTGACCTCAGCCGTGCCGAGTTTGTTCGAACATCGCGAAGCCCTCGGCCTCGTCGCCATCATCTTCATTATCGTCATGAATCTTCGCGGCGTGCGGGAGTCGGGGAAATTCTTTGCCATCCCCACCTACTTTGCCATCGGCGCTCTCGGCATTATGGTGGTGGTCGGAAGCGTCCAAGCCCTATTCGGACAAGCTGTCTCTTTGTCACCGGACCACCAGACGGCGGTCGAAGACCTGACGCTGTTCCTGATCCTTCGTTCATTTGCCGCAGGCTGTTCGGCTGTGACCGGAATGGAAGTGATCTCGAACGGCGTGAAAGCCTTTCGCCGGCCGGAGTCCCAGAATGCCTCGACCACGATGATTCAGATGTCGCTGATTCTGGCGGCATTATTTATGGGTATCAGCTTCATGGCCTCCCACTATGGGATCCTGCCCAAAACTGATGAGACGCTCATTTCACAATTGGCACGTCTCACCTTCGGCACCGGAGCTCTGTATTACGCGCTCCAGATTGGGACGATGCTGCTGTTAATCCTTGCCGCAAACAGTGCCTTTGCCGGCTTCCCTCATCTCGCATCGATCCTGGCACGCGACGGCTATATGCCCCGTCAGATGGCGACATTCGGCGACCGCTTGGTGTTCTCAAACGGGATCATCATTTTGGGAATTTTGGCCTGTTTCCTCCTGATCCTCTTTCACGGCGACACCCATGCCTTGATCCCGCTCTACGCCGTCGGCGTGTTCATCTCCTTCACGTTGTCCCAAACCGGCATGGTGCGCCGATGGCTGACCAGGAAGGGGCCGCATTGGCGAAAAAACCTGATTGTCAACGGCGTAGGCGCCATCACGACCGGCATTGCCACCATCATCCTTGCCACGACCAAGTTTACGCACGGCGCCTGGATCGTCTTTCTCCTCATTCTCATATTGGTCTTGATGTTCCGTTCAATCCGCTCGCACTACAAAGCCGTCGCTGAACAGATCACGCTCACGCGTGACCACCGTCCTCCACTTCCACGGCGCAATATCGTCGTGATTCCCATCAACGGCGTCAATCAAGCGGTCATTCGAGCAGTCGATTACGCACGCAGCCGTCCCGGCGAGATTCAGGCGGTCATGGTGGATGTGGATGCAGAATCCACGGCGCGCATACAAATCCAGTGGGCCCAGTGGGGCTGCGGTGTCCGGTTGTCGGTGTTGCCCTGCCCATACCGCTCTGTCTTGAGTTCCTTCCTCGACTACGTCGAGGAGCTCTTGAAAAAGGAGCCGGACACCTGGGTGACCGTCGTGATCCCGGAGATTCTTCCCGCCCATTGGTGGCAGGGCATCCTGCACAACCAACGCGCGCTGCTCCTCAAGACGGCACTGCTGTTCAAAGAGCGAGTCATCCTGACCGATGTGCCATTCCACCTGAAGAGGTAACCGTGGAGCGTGAAACGTTAAACGTGAAACGTCAAACGAGGTGTCGAAACCTCGGTCTGTTCCTGTTGGCAACTTGCCTCATTCTCGCAGCCCACCCAGCTCAAGCTTTGAAGATCGTCGAACCGGCGGAAGGGGCGAAACTAACGCCAGGCACAGCCATCACCGCCCGAGTGGACCTCGGCAAAGACTCCGGCATCGTCCAGGTCCGCTACTATTGGTACGGCGAACATGATGACACCCTGGTCGAACAGGAAGACGCCACGGCCACCGGATCGATCGTTGCCCCGGTAGCACTGATTGGATTGTCCAACCATAACCCACCCTTCGGCGGCCCGTTGTTGGTTCCGAAAACCGGCATCGGGCCGATGCGTTTGCTGGCGGTCGCAGAAATCTCGCGTGGACGGCTGGGCACCAGATCCGTCTTCGACGAAATCTTAGTACAAGTCGAACCCCATGCCGCCCTCACCACCATCGAGTTCGAAACCGACAAGCCCTTGCAACTCGGGCGAGCCGGGCAATCCTCTGCATTTGGTCATGTCGATTCAATGGGTAAGATCTTCGAGTTACCCGTGGTGGGTGAGTTCGCCGACGGCGTCACACGCCGGATCAGCTCACCGGCTAGCGGCACTAGTTACAAGTCTTCTAATGACAAGGTCATCAAGGTCTTGAAAGATGGCCTGCTCCAGATCGTCGGCAACGGCAAAACCATGCTCACAGTGACCAATCGTAGCAAGCAAGCCTCGCTCGATGTCGGAGTGACTGTAAACGACGAGCCGAACGAGCCGCCGATGGCCGACGCAGGAGCGAACAAGACCGTGAAGGCCGGTACGAAGGTGAAGCTGAGCGGCTTAAAAAGCCGCGATGCCGAAGGCGAGGCCCTGTACTATGCGTGGAGTCAGGTACGAGGCAGCAAGATCGCGCTGCTGGACGTGGATAACGCCGAAGCGTCGTTCCTCGCGCCGACCGTGTCAGAGAAACGGACCTATCGCTTCAAGCTGCGGGTGACGGACAAGAAGGGGGCGGATTCGGTGCCGGCATATGTGGACGTCACCGTCGAACCTTAGCGGCTGCTGAAAAAGGCATCCAACTTCGTTCTCGGCTCGCAAGAGTCCTCAACGTACCCCGGAGGGTACGCCTCCGGCTCTTGCCTCGCCTGCGGCCTTGTTGGCTGACCTTTTTGAGCAGCCTGTTTTAGACCACAAAACTCTGGACACTGCTCTCGACTATTAACCTTATGGCTCCAATCTATTTCTCAAAAGGCTGAAACTATGCTGCCTACCGTCTTCACTGATCGTCTTAGTCAAATGATGGGCGTAAAGATGGAGGAAATCGCTCAGGAAACACAGGAAGCGTTTTCCAGAGACAGTGCGGAAGCCGCCAGCAGAGGATTGATTCATTCAAGTACTACTCTTGGCCTTTATCAACGAAGACGAGTTCAACAGATAGAGAAGCGTGTGAAAGCTGTCCTCGAATGCCAAAGACGTCTCATCTCCGCCGTGCACCTTCCGCTAAGCGAGACCTTGGCTTCTGAGCTTAAAGCACAGCTATATGAATGGGTAACGCCAGAGTGGTGCGAGCAATCTGTGCAGTCCGACCCCGACCTGGGCTTGGTGAAAGACTACAAAACTGGCTTTCAAGAAGAAACCTTGCAAGCCAGAAACAGCGCCCTGAGAAAAGCCTCCATTGAAATTGATCTCCTTGTCGATGAGTTGCGCACACGGTCAACCACGCAGGCTCCAGAGAATGCTAAGGAATTAGACCAAAAATTTAAGATCCTTTTGAGCCCTGACCAGGTCAAAAAAGACTTCAATGAGTGGAAAGAGAAGCTAGGCCCAGTCAAAGGACACATCGCTGTTCTTTTTATCGACCTCGATAAATTCAAAGCACTGAACACGAAATATACTGAGCCAAGAATTGACCAGGACTTCTTACCCGACGTGATGAACCTTGTAGAAAGCTTCGTCCGAGTCCGAGGAGAAGCGGCGAAATATGGAGGAGACGAGTACGTCGTTATTCTCCCGAACCATGATGCGACAGATGCTGTAGCATTTTCCGAGAAGCTTCGCCGAGTATTCGAACAACACAAATTTGCAGTCGCAGGGGACGAT